>MDTE01132019.1_pt1 | contig 15762 bp, 14 predicted proteins | sample 811231 | NCBI WGS metagenome assembly MDTE01 (sample SAMN05326651, study PRJNA326480) | marine metagenome | isolation source: seawater | place: Indian Ocean: Red Sea | collected 2010
GCAGGCAGCCAGCCGGTGCCCATCAGCGTGGAGAGGATCGTCAGGTTCCCGCCCAGCAGCCGCCCGCGCGTAGACCCAGGGACCAGTATACGCGCCACCCGGCCGGAAGCGCGCTCGACCTCCTCGCCACCCAGCACCGGCGTGGCGCCGGCAAAGGCGATACGCCACAGGCTCTCCCAGCTCGCCGCCTCCCATCGGCTCGCGGCATTGGGCGCATGCAGCGTGGGAAATCCCGCACGTGCCGCAATGGCCAGATGCAGCGCGGTGGTATCGCTGTAGCCAATCAACAGCTTGGGGTTCGCACGGATCGAAGCCCAATCGAGAAGAGGGAGGATACGTGCTCCACCCCATCCGCCACGCACCGCGAAGAGGGCGCGGACCTCGGGATCGGCGAACATGGCATCGATGTCCGCCGCCCGATCGATATCTCTACCGGCCAGATATCCATCCTGATCCGCGACATGCCGCCCGATCTTCGGGACGAGCCCCATGCCTCTGATCCAGTGGATTGCCCGGTCGAGTTCGTAAGGCACCGTCACCGCACTCGCGGGGGCCACAAGGCCGACCGTGTCGCCCAGACGCAGGCGCGGTGGTTTGCGCGGGGGCCTCGCAGTCGCTGCAACCGGCATCAGTGCCGCACCCGCCAGCCCGCCCATCAGACCAAGCGCGGCGCGGCGCGCGATCATATCAGGCTCGCGGGTCCGAAGGCATGGGGTAGCAGGTCGGAAAGTCGCATCTTGCGGACTTCCTCGGCTCCGACACAGAGAATTTCCGGATCGGTTCCGCCGAGCTGGGCGAGTTCATTCAGCACCTGACGACATCGGCCGCACGGCGTGATCGGGTCGGTCCCCGGGCCGGTTACCGCGACCGCTTCGAGTCCGCCCCGCACCCCATCCGCCATTGCTTTCGACACAGCCACCGCTTCGGCGCACAGCGCGAGGCCATAGCTGGCATTCTCGATATTGGTGCCCGTCACCACGCTGCCATCGGCAAAGCTCAGCGCCGCGCCAACGGCGAAGTTCGAATAGGGCGAGTAGGAATGGCGCGATGCATCCCGGGCAGCGGCAATAAGATCGTCGTCGGTCATGGCAATATACTCAGGGCTGCACCACGACCCAGCGTAGCGGCGACTGCGCCGCTTCGGTCTGATACCAGCGGTTGGCGGTCCACATCAGCCAGGGACGCGTGGCGTAGTCGGGTTCGAACCAGCTACGCGTCAGCCAGAGCTGGCGGTCGAATCGGCGCGAGGGGGCATAGGCTTCTTCGAACTCCTCGAACGGTGCGAGGATCACGGGCTTGCCGCTATGCGCCTCGATCTGATTGACGAGCGTCGTCAGCTCGCTCTGCACGGCTGCTTTCGATACGCGCGAGGGACAGATTGCGGCAGTCGTTTCGAGCAGGATCGCGGGCGGCAGAAGGTCGTTGTCCCGCGGCACCATGGTCACGAAATTCGCGGACTGGCCATCGGCGACAGCGCAAGGGTCGAAACGGTGCGCCGCGCCGACTTCCAGCCCCGCAGCGCGCGCGCGCGCGAAGTTCTGCGCAAAAGCGATATCCGTGCGCCCGGCCCCGTCGCTTGCCTCGAGATAAACGAATTTCGCGCCCAGCCCGGCGATTGTATCGAAATCGACCGCGCCATCGCCCGCACCTACCAGAACGCCCTGATCCGGCCAGAGCGCTTCGTCGGGCCGCCAGCTGCGCCCTTCGTACCAGGCATAGGAAGCTCCGATCGCCGCGACGACCAGCAGGACCAGGACTGCCTTGCCCGCACGCGACAGAGCCTTCGGGAGGCGGGACCTGCTCCGGCGCCGATTGTTCCTGGCCATTCGCGCCCCCTCAGCCCTTGATGTGGAGGACGCAAATGAGCGTGAACAGGCGGCGGGCAGTGGCAAAGTCGGTCTCGATCTTGCCTTCCAGGCGTTCCATCAGCAGCTCCGCCGCACGATTGTGAACCCCGCGGCGCGCCATGTCGATCGTTTCGATTTCCATCGGCGTCGCCTTGCGGATGGCCTGGTAATAGCTGTCGCAAATGGCGAAATATTCGCGAATCGGCCTGCGGAACCGAGCAAGACCGAGCAGCAGTTCCTCGAGCAGTTGCTCGCTTTCATCGGCAATGGTCATCAGCAAGCGCCCGTCGCGCACCGCCAGCGTCAGGCGATAGGGGCCGTTCGCCCCGCGTTCGACCGCACGCAGCGGTTTGAAGCAATTTTCCTCAATCAGGTCGAAAATCGCGATGCGCCGTTCCTGCTCGATATCGGCGTTGCGCCAGATGATCGTCTCCTCGTCGAGCTCGATATGCGCGATGCGGTGGTCGCCCGAAGAAGATACGGAATCGGTCATGCGTTGCGGGATGCTTTCGCAGAGTTAGGCGGGTTGCGGCAAGGGGTGAAACTGTGTCCCCACTATCCACAGGACAAGAGCCGGCAATCGAAAAATTTCGCCGACCGGGTGCCTTCCACTGGAGCGGCGCAAAAGGCATCTAGGGAGAATGGCCGATACCGATCTCCTTTTTCCCGCAGATGATTCGACTTCAGAGAAACCGGCCAAAGGCCCCGTACTGCCTGCCAACCTCGAAGCAGAGGCCGCCTTTCTCGGCGCAGTCCTGATCGACAACAAGGTGATCGAGGAGCTGACGACGCCGCTGATGGCGGAGCATTTCCACGAGCCGGTGCACCAACGCATCTACGAGCGTGTCCTCAAGCTGCTCGATCGCAATTCGGTGGCCACGCCCGTGACGCTAAAGCCCTATTTCGAAAGCGACGAGGCGCTGAAGCAACTGGGCGGGACGACCTATCTCGCGCAGTTGACCGCCGACGGGCAGGGCCTGCTTCACCCGCGTGAACTGGCGGAGCAGATCTACGACCTCGCGCTCCTGCGCGAACTGGTCACGGTGGGGCGCAACCTCGTCGAAGGCGCGCTCGACACGTCGGACGAAGTCGAGCCCCTGCGCAAGATCGAACAGGCCGAGGCCGACCTCTATCGCGTGGCCGAAGGCGCAAGCACCGGCAACGAAGCGCAGACCTTCCGCAAGGCTGCCTTCGGTGCGCTGGAGGTCGTGCAGGCGGCGATGAATTCCGGCGGACGGTTCTCGGGCAAGACCACCGGGCTCGACACAATCAACGACAAGACCTCGGGCCTGCACAATTCCGACCTCGTGATCCTCGCGGGGCGCCCGGCGATGGGCAAGACCTCGCTCGCGACCAACATCGCCTTCAACGCGGCGCGGCGGCGGATGGACGATGAGAAGGCCGGGATCGATCCGGAAAAGTCGCCCGGTGCAGGCGTCGCCTTCTTCAGCCTCGAAATGAGCGCCGACCAGCTCGCCACGCGCATCCTTGCGGAAACGGCGGAAATCTCGAGCGAGAAGCTGCGCTCGGGCAAGCTGAGCCGCGAGGAATTTCAGCGCCTCTCCTTCGCCAGTCAGGAGCTGACGGACCTGCCGCTCTACATCGACGATACCCCGGCGCTGACCATTGGCGCGCTGCGGACGCGGGCGCGCCGGCTCAAGCGACGCCACGACATCGGCCTTGTCATCGTCGATTATCTGCAACTGCTACAGGGATCGGGCCGCGCGAGTGACAACCGTGTGAACGAGATTTCCGAGATCAGTCGTGGCCTGAAGACCCTGGCCAAGGAGTTGCATGTCCCCGTGATTGCCCTGTCGCAGCTATCGCGTCAGGTGGAACAGCGCGAGGACAAGCGCCCCCAGCTTTCCGACCTGCGCGAATCGGGTTCGATCGAGCAGGATGCCGACATGGTGTGGTTCATCTTCCGCGCCGAATATTACCACAACGCACTGAAGCCCGACACGCCCGACGAGACCAGTTCGGAAGAAGTGCGGATGAAGTATGCCGAATGGGAAGCGCGCCATCTGGAGCTGGTAAACAAGGCGACTCTGATCGTTGCCAAGCAGCGTCACGGCTCGACCGGTAACGTTCCGCTGCTGTTCCACAGCGAATTCACCAAATTCTCCAGCCCCGACGTGCGGCATTACGAAGATTACGAATGAGTCTCTACAATCCGAGATTGAGCCGCCGGGCGACATTGTAATCGACCACGGCAACGATAAACCAGCTAAGGTTCCAGCGGATGCGGTTCCACAGGGTCGACTTGCGCAAATGGGCAGCGGGGGTAATTTCCTTGGAACCTGAATGGTGATCGGCGATGAACCGGCGCATCCTTTCGGCGAACCCGGCATCCTCGACGCGTAACATCAACTCCAGATTCACATACAGGCTGCGCATGTCGAAATTGGCGCTGCCGAGATAGACGGCATCGTCCACCACGAGCAGCTTCATATGCAGTTTACTGGGCCGGAACTCCCAAATTCTCGCCCCTTGCGAAAGCAGATAGTGATAGAGCGAACGCGCCGCGCCGATAGTCGCCCCATTGTCCGATTTGCCCGCCATGATCAGGTTCATTTCGCCGCGCTGAGCCATTTTGCCCATGCGCCGCAGCATCCGCTTGGACGGGGAAAAATAGGCCATGACCATGTCGAGCCTGTCGGCGCGCTCGATATCCTCGGCCACGCATTTGGCCCAGCTCGACAGCCCTCTCGTCGGGCCGCCGATCAGCAGCCGCACCGGCCCATTGCCCGGTTTCCAGCGCATGACCTTGCGAATGATCGCACGAAACTGCGCATTCGGACGCGAGACCCAATCCTCGATCTCATCGAACCATTCGATCAACCGGGCGACCGCATCGCCGGTGAGCCTGACGCCGAGATCGTGCCAGCCATTGTTCTCGGGCGTTTCGAAATAGTCGTGTTCGATGTTGAAACCACCGATCATCGCGACATCTTCATCCACCACTACCAGTTTCTGGTGATTTCGGATGAGAGCCCGCCGGGACCATTTGGCCAAAAAGCGATGATAGCGGCCGCCTGCATCAAGCAGTGGCTCGAAAAATCCCTCCTCCACGTCCTCACCGAAACCATCGACCAGCAGGACCACATCGACACCGCGCCGCGCGGCTTCCGCCAGCGCATCACGGACTCTTCGTCCGGTATCGTCATCCACGAACATATAATAGAACACCCGGATCGACCGCTGCGCGCCGGAGATCATTGCGAGCAGCGCGTCGAGCCGTTGCAAACCAGCCGGGAAAATCGTGAAATGGTGGCCCTCCGCGGTCGCTTCAAACGCCTCGAGTTCCCGCCAAGGAGTAATATCCGCGGTTTCTGTATCGGGATAGGCATCGGCCATCGACTTGACCGCTTATCCGTGCTGGCTCTCCGGTGCAAATCCTTGACTATGCTGCGTCCCCGGCTTAAATGCGGCGCTTCCCCGGAATCACTTGATTTGCATCGGAGTGCCCCATGGCGCGCGTTACCGTCGAAGACTGCGTAGACAAGGTCCCCAACCGTTTCGATCTCGTTCTGCTGGCCGCCCAGCGGGCGCGCGAGATTTCGGGCGGTGCCGAGCTGACCCTCGACCGCGATCGCGACAAGAACCCGGTTGTGGCTCTCCGCGAAATCGCCGAGCAGACGATCAAGCCCAAGGATCTCAAGGAAGCGGCCGTTACCAATCTGCAGAAAATCCTGCCGGACGATGATGACGAGATCGATGAAGTCGGCTCGCTCAGCCAGTCGGCGGAGGCGCTGCGGATTACCGCGTCGGCACCCACTCGCTCGACCTCGATCGGCGCCGATTACGACGGCTGAACCGAGCGTAAGATCGCCGAACCGTGGAAAGGCCGCCCGTGGAGCGGCCTTTTGCGTTGCGACATTACGGCCGCCCTCTCTATCCTGCGCCGCGACAGGAGGCGCAATGAGCGACATCGTTGAAGGGCTCGGCACGCCAGTCGAGGGCGGATTATATGCCAAGGCGGTTGCGGAAAGACCGGGTGGCGCCACCCCGCTGGAAAAAGGACATTTCGCCGAAGGCGCCTGTCTCAATTGCGGCACACAGCTGGTCGGCGAACATTGCCATCACTGCGGCCAGAAAGCGCATCTGCATCGCACGCTGAGTGCGTTCATGCACGATATCGCGCATGGCGCGGTGCACTTCGACAGCAAAACCTGGCGCACCCTGCCTAAACTGCTGTTCAAGCCCGGCGAGCTTACCCGGCGATATATCGATGGGGAACGCACGCGCTTCGTTTCGCCGATGGCGCTGTTCCTGTTCTCCATCTTCCTGATGTTCGCCGTATTCCAGATCGCCGGCATCAGTGCCCCCACCGACCTGCGCGGCGATACCGATACGCAATTGCGGGAACTGGCCGGAGAGCAGGTCGAGCGGCTTGAAAATCGACGCGACACGTTGGCAGAGCGCATCGCAGACCCCCAAACGGGGCAGGCCCAGCGCGCGGGCGCCGAAGAAGAGCTCGCCGAGCTGGAACGGCAGCTCGCCGCAGTGGCGCAAGCGCGCCAGGAACTGCCGTTTCTCAAGGGGCCTACCGAAGAAGAACCGGCAAGTCTCTCGCAAGGCCAATCGCCACAGATCGTGACGAAAACCGATTCGCAAGACCTCGCCGAGGTCACAGCGATCGGGGAGGACTGGAACCTCGACTCCGCGAATGCCGGGTGGCTGAAAAATGGGCTCGAAAAGTGGCAGAAGAACCCAGGTCTGATGCTCTACAAGCTGCAGACCAGCTTTTATAAATTCAGCTGGCTGCTCATTCCCCTATCGGTTCCCTTCGTCTGGCTGCTGTTCTTCTGGAAGCGCCGCTTCCGCGCTTATGACCATGCCATTTTCGTCACCTACTCGCTCGCCTTCATGACGCTGCTGATTTTGGCCATCGTATTGGGCGGAATGGCAGGCATGCCCACGAGCATAGTGGCTTTGGGATCGTTGTTGATCCCACCGATTCACATCTACAAGCACCTGCGCGGAACCTATGCCCTGTCGCGCTTTTCGGCCTTCTGGCGCCTGTCGGTACTCAGCATTCTGATAGTAATCGTCCTCGGGCTCTTCACATCGCTGCTGATGCTGCTGGGGCTGTTCTAGCGCCTAGCGGCAAGGATAGCTCTTCTTGAGCGCCTCCAGCCATGCGGCCTGGAGGGTCGAACTCTGGCGCAAGGGTTGCCCAAGGCCGCCCAACATATCGAGAACCTGTTGCACGTTGAGGCCTTTCTTGCGTGCGGCTTCGGGGACGCAGAAAAGCGGGCTGCCCCGATCTGTGGCCGCCGCGTTGGCGGCACGGGCACTGAGGGCCGCATCGTTTATCTGTGCCTGCATGACCTTGGTCCTTTTGTCGAACAGCGCGAGGGCGCCCTTCTTCTCGACCTGCCTTGCGGTCGTGTAGAATTGCTCGGCATTCACCTCTTCCGAGGGACCGGCGGCGAGTTGCGCGCCAGAGGCGAGCAAAGCACAGCCCAGAGCAGTGACACCGATACGCATGAAATGGCCCTCCCGATGGATACCGGGAGGGCTTTATCGCAGTGAAACTGAACAGGAAATGTCAGTCACGGTGATCAGGCGCCCTGGGGCGCGGGGCCTCCGTCGAACTTCTTACCGGCCTTGGGCACGGCGGCACCAGCCATCGGCTTGACAACAACCGGCCCCTTGGGCTCGTCGGGACGGTCGATCTTGCCGTCCTTCATCAACTGGTCGATCTCGTCGCCGGTTAGGGTTTCGTATTCGAGCATTGCCTGAGCCAGCAGGTGGAGCTTGTCCTCCTGCGCGGTGAGCACTTCCTTCGCCCGGGCGAGGCCGTCTTCGACGAGCCGCTTGATCTCGGCATCAATGAGCTTGTTGGTCTCGGCACCCGACATGGTGCGCGCCGTCTGGCCCATGCCGAGATAGCCTTCCTGACTCGCCTCGTACTGCAGGGGGCCGAGCTTGTCGGACATGCCCCATTTGGTGACCATGTTGCGCGCAAGATCCGTGGCGTACTGAATGTCGCCGCTGGCCCCGCTGGATACCTTATCGTGTCCGAAGATGATTTCCTCCGCTACGCGGCCGCCCATGGCGACAGCCAGATTCGCGTGCATCTTGTCACGATGGTAGGAATAATTATCCCGCTCGGGCAGGCGCATCACCATGCCAAGCGCGCGGCCGCGCGGAATGATGGTGGCCTTGTGGATCGGGTCGGATGCCGGCTCGTTCAGTGAAACCAGCGCATGGCCCGCCTCGTGATAGGCGGTCATTTTCTTCTCGTCCTCGGTCATGACCATGCTGCGGCGTTCGGCGCCCATCATGACCTTGTCCTTGGCGTCCTCGAATTCCTGCATGGCGACGAGGCGCTTGTTGCGCCGAGCAGCCAGAAGCGCAGCCTCGTTGACGAGGTTGGCGAGGTCGGCGCCAGAGAAACCCGGCGTGCCGCGTGCAATCGTGCGAGGGTTCACGTCGGGCGCCAGCGGCACCTTCTTCATATGTACTGCGAGGATCTTTTCGCGCCCGTCGATATCGGGGATCGGCACCACCACCTGGCGGTCGAAGCGGCCCGGACGCAGCAGCGCCGGGTCCAGAACGTCGGGCCGGTTGGTCGCGGCGATGATGATGATGCCCTCATTCGCCTCGAAACCGTCCATCTCGACCAGCAACTGGTTGAGCGTCTGCTCACGCTCGTCGTTCGAATTGCCGAGGCCGTGGCCACGACTGCGACCGACCGCGTCGATTTCGTCGATAAACAGGATGCAGGGCGCATTTTTCTTGGCCTGCTCGAACATGTCGCGCACGCGGCTCGCGCCGACACCGACGAACATTTCGACGAAGTCCGAACCCGAAATCGTGAAGAAAGGCACGCCCGCTTCGCCCGCGATGGCGCGCGCGAGCAAGGTTTTGCCGGTACCGGGCGAACCGACCAACAGCGCGCCCTTTGGTATCTGCCCGCCAAGTTTGGAGAAACGCTGCGGATCCTTGAGGAATTCGACGATCTCCTCCAGCTCCTCACGCGCCTCGTCGATGCCGGCAACATCGTCAAACGTCACCTTGCCCTGGCGCTCGGTGAGCAGCTTGGCCTTGGACTTGCCGAAGCCCATCGCGCCGCCCGCGCCGCCACCCTTCTGCACCTGACGCAGAGCGAAGAAGGCGATACCGAGGATCAGGACGAAGGGCAGGATCTGGATCAGCGCATAGAGGAGGATATTCCCGCCTTCGGCTTCTACGCCGGAATAGCGCACACCATTATCTTCGAGCAGTTGCGGCAACGTGGCGTCGTTCGCCACCGGAATGGTCGAGAACTGCTCGCCATTCTTCATCTCGCCGGCAATCTGCGTTTCCGAAATCTGCACGCTGGCGACAGAACCTTCGGCCACCTTGTCACGGAAATCCGAATAGGGAATTTGCGCACCAGCCCCGCTCGACCCGCCGCCGAAGACCGAAACGACCATCAGCAGGGCGAGAAAGATGCCGCCCCAGATCATCAGGCTCTTGACCCAGGGGTTGGGGCCGTTGCCCTCGGGCTCGGGCGGGGAATTCTGATCGCTCATGCGCGGAGTCCTTTCACTGCCGATAATGTAGGGTGCAACCGGGGATTGGCAAGTTGCAGGACTGCACGGAAATTCCGCTTTCAGGCGACGAGCCGGTCGATCAGCCAATAGCTGCCCGTGATACCGATCGCATAGGCGGAGAACCGGATCAGCTGCGGTCTGGCATCCGGACGCAGCCGCCCGACCCACTCCATGAGTAGCAGGACGGCGGCAACGACAAGCAATTGCCCCGCCTCCACGCCCAGATTGAAGCTGACCAGCGCGGCGGGCACTTCACCCTCCGGCAGGCCGATCTCCCGCAAGGCCCCGGCAAAACCGAAACCGTGCAGCAGGCCAAAGGCGAAGGCGACCAGCCAGGGCAAGCGGCGGGTAAGCGTATCGCGACTGCCCCGTGCGATTTCCACGGCAAGGAATACGATCGACAGCGCGATCAGCGCCTCGACGACGTTTTGCCGGATTCCTTCGAAGCCCAGCGTGACCGCCGCGAGCGTGATCGAATGGGCGAGTGTGAAGGCCGTGGCCGCTTTCACAACCGGCCAGGGCCGCGCGACGAGCAGGACCAGCGCGATAACGAACAGCAGGTGATCCCATCCGGCAAGGATGTGCTCGACACCGATGACGAAATAGCCGCGCCAGACCTGCGCGGAAGAGGGCTTTGCGGCGATCATGGCCGTGGGTTCTTCGGGAGTCAGGCGATGGACCTGCACGCCGCGATCCAGCGGCGCGACCCGCAGGATCGCCTCGCCATGGCCGGGGAAGGCGGGCCAGCCGATCGACCTGCCGGCGACGGTGCCGTCGCAGACCACATCGGCAATTCCGTGAGCCGCCAGTGGGGCCATCCGGCGCTGGATGTCTCCTTCGATACGGCAATTCTCCGGCAGGTGCGGCATCGCCATGCGGTCGTCCGCCGCACTGGCGATCGGCTGGCGCCAACCTAGCCGCCAATCGGTTCCGTCGAATTGTTCGAACTGGATTGCGACCGGCCGCATCTCATCCGCCAGCGCGGGCGCGCTGAACACGAGCAGGCACAACGCGGCAAGACAGCGGATCATTCGACCTCGACGGAATAGGCCGCGCGTAGCACTTCGTAGGCACGCTTTCGCCGCTCGGCGATGGTCGCGCTGCGCCAGTCGGCCTCGAGCCGGTCCCGGATTGATTCGAGATCCGAAACGCGTCCCGCGGTCCGCCGGTCGAGGCGTACCAGATGCCAACCAAATCCCGAGCGGACCGGCCCCTGCCAGGCCTCGCCAGTAGAGAGAGAGGCAAGTCCCGACGCGAATTCCCGCCCGAAGACCGCTTCGATTTCGGTCAGCTCCATGGCCTCGACCGATTTCGGCAAGCTGATCGGCGTACCCTCGGGTTGCATCGCTCCGAGCGCCTCGCGCGCAGCTTTCTCGTTCGGAAAGAAAGCCTGCGCGAAACTGACCGCGCCACCTGCCGCATAGTTTTCCGCATTGTCGGCAAGCCAGCGTTCGAGCACCGCATCGGATGGCCGCACGACTTCCGCCTCCGCTCCGGCGAGCTCGTCCATCTTGGTTGCCAACCGTCGCCGCACGACCGCATCGCCTTGATCGATGCCCAACCGCAAGGCTTCGCGATAGAGCACTTCCTCGCGCACCCAGCGAGCGATGGCTGCGTCCATTTCCGCATCGGTCGGCGGGCGTCCCATCATGCGCTCGAAGCCCAGCGCGATCCCCGCCTGTCGCTCACGCGACAGCTCGATCATCCGGCTTGCCGGATCGACCGGATCGCCGATCAGCGCGAGCGCACCCCAGATGGCCGCCCCGGCGAGAAGGAAATGCGCGAGCGGGTCGCGCACCAGTGTGCGGATCATCCCTGGTCCATGATGCGCGGCGCATCGCCGGGGCCGCGGCGCGGCCGCAGCCAGACGGGCGAGGAATAGGCACGTTCCTGGATCACGTTCGCCTCGACCACCTCGGACGGCAGGTCGAAGCCGAAACGCCTAGCATCGAACAAAACCCAGCTCGGCGTCGGGATCTCGATCGCGCGTACGTAATAGAAGGCGCGCTGGCCCGGGCGATAGTCGGGATCGCGCCAGGTCGCGCGCAGTTCCGCCGCGCCGATCGAGTTTTCGTAACTCGCCTCGCGCCGGATCACGGTATCGCCCACAGCGGGCACTTTGCCGCCGACGCGGCGCCGTTCGCCATCCATATCGGACCAGGCAACGTCATAGACGCGCTCCTGCGCCTGGCCGTTGGCATCGACCCAGCCCTTGATCACCTGGACCCGGTCGAGATTGGCACCGTCGGGATCCTTTAGCGCGGAGATGAGGAATACCGGCGCGCGGCCGGTATCTTCCAGATCGCCGCCCATCGGCACGCCGCGCGTATAGCCGGCGCGCACCCAGTCGCCGTCCCAGTCGTCCTCGGCAAAATCGAAACCCGCGAACAACCGCAGTACCATGCGCGGCCCGGTGGTTGCATAGACTTCGCGCCGCATGAAGGCATCGAAGATTTCGGCGCGGGTATTGCCGCGCGCCCAGGCCGCGGCATAGCCGCCTGCAAGATAGTGCCAGCCGAAGCGGCCGACGCGCGTGCCGAGGTTCTGGCCCGCCATCGCGCGATCTTCGCGCGGCTCGTTGCCGGTATGCTTGCCGAAGAAGTTGTCCTCGTCGCCGGTGGCGAGCGCGGTATGGCTGTCGGTCGAACCGATGAGGCCGAAGGCGTAGGGATTGACCCCCATTTGCTGCTCGAGCGTCAACCCGCGCAGCAGCGCGCTGCGGACATAGCTGCCCGCATACATCTCGGGCGTCGACTTGCGGGTCAGCGGCAGATTGCCCAGCTCCCATCCGGCGACACCGAAGGCCGCGAATTCGTCATTGGGCGAGAGGAAAGGATGCGTCTCGCTGTCGCCCTTGATCTGCGTCGCCTCGACCACGGGCTCGTAGCGCGCACGGCGACGGGCATAATCGGCCCCCATCGCCCCACCATCGGGTCCGACCAGATCGAACATCATGCCATTGGACAGGTTGGAATTATGCGGGATGGCCAGCACACGTCCGCCGGTATTGGCCTCATAGGCCTCCATATAATCCCATAGCTGTTCGGGCGTCGTATCGAGGCCGGGAAACGGCACCACTTGTCCGGTCTTCACGCTGCCATCCCTGAACATCACCACGCGGTGGAGATTGTTGCCATCGGGCATCAGCGTCCATTCGAACCCCGCGAAGGCCGTGAATTCGCCGGGACGGTTGTACCGGTCCAGCATGGCGAGGTGGGTGTCCCACAGTTCGCGTGTCGCAGCCGCCTGGCGAGCGGGGTCGCGCAACGCCTCGGGTATCTCGTCATTTGCCGCCGCCGTGATGAGTTCGGCCACCGCGCGGGTCGATTGCTCGGGGCTTTCGTGCATCATATCGTACCAGCGCCGCAATGTCGGATCGCGCACCAGCATGCGCGGTGCATCGTACAGGCGGCGCGTCGCCCCCATGGCGTCGGAGTGGTCCGAAATCACAAGGAAATCGAGCGGCCGGTCGAGCTGCGCCTCCATGCCGGTGGTGGCTGTGACCTTGTCGCCGCGCGCGAATTTCAGCGCCTCTTCCGCCCCCAGCCTGACACCGAATCCAAAGGCATCGACGGAGATATCGGTATGAAGATGCGTGTCGCCCCAATAGGGCCGGTCGGGAAATTCGGCGAGTTCGATCGTATCGGTGCCGTCCCCGCGCTGGTCTTCCGCCGGTTCGCCCGGCCCCATCGAGCAGGCGCCGAGCAACCAAACCACGACGGTCGCGTAAAGAGCTGTGCGCATCATCCCTCTCCCTCGACCCCGACGCATCTTGAGCGCGGAGCGAGGCAGCGGTCAAGCCCGGTGGCCTGCGTTCCAGGATGGCGCGAGAACCATGCCACCCGCGCCTTCGCCTCCGTCCGATGTGTAATAATAGTAGGTTCCGCCGCCAAGCGCCGCCACTGCCAGCAACAGGGCCGAGACCATAACCAGCCCGTCCCGTACAATCAGGGCCAGGGCGATCGCCGCGATGGCGAGCATCGGCGCGGAGCTGGCGAATGGCAGAAATTCCAGCGGAGGGACCGTTGCGCACAAGAGGAGAACCGCCACCGCGGCAACCTTGATCCATACGCCTCGTGTCAACGAGTCGAAACGGTCGCGGCTGTGATCGTCGAGCCACCGGGCGACGCCGCGCAGCTTCGTGACCGCCTTGTGCAGCTTCTTCGATTCGATCGCGCGTCGTTCGACGAAACCGGGCAGCCAGACATGATCCTTGCCGATCAGCATTTGCATGGCGATCAGCGCGATGATTGCGGCCAGAAAGCTCGGCACGCCCGGAATTCCGCCGATCGGCGTGATTTCGAGCAAGGCGGGGAGCAGGAGGAAGGGGCCGAAACTGCGCCCACCGAAATCGTCGAGCACATCGCGGATACGCACGGCATCGCTCTTCGAGGCGAGCTCGTCCAATTCGCCGATGACTTCCTCGACGCTTTCCGGTTCCTTGCTCGACACGTCGCTCTCCCTAGCGCACCAAACGCGCGAGGAGCAGAAAGGTTACGCGCCTATTTCGAGGGCTTCTTTCTAAGCAGGGCCGAACGCTCGCAGCGGCACACCACTTCGCCGCGCTGGTTCACCGCCTCGTGCAGGAAAGTGACGATGCCCGTATCGGGGCGCGATTTGCTTTCGCGCAATCCGATCACCTCGCTGGTCGCATGCAGGGTATCGCCGATGAACACCGGCTTGGGCATGACCAGCTTGTCGTAGCCGAGATTGGCGACCAGCGTGCCGAGCGTGGTGTCCCCCACGCTCAGCCCCACCATCAGCGAGAAGGTATAGGTCCCATTGACGAGGATCTGCCCGAACTCGCTTTCCTTCGCCGCTTCCACGTCGAGGTGGAGCGGCTGCGGATTGTGAGTCATCACGGTGAAGAAGAGATTGTCCGCCTCTGTCACCGTGCGCCGGATTTCATGGGTCAGCTTGTCGCCGACCTGCCATTCGTCGAAGTGCCTGCCTGCCATCAGCCGTGGCCCATCACGGCTTTCACTTCGAGGAAGTCGTGGAAGCCCCACTCGCCCCATTCGCGGCCATTGCCCGACTTCTTGTAGCCGCCGAAGGCCGCGTTGAGATCGTAGCCGCCATTGATCGCGACCCGGCCGGCGCGAATGCGCTTGGCCAGCTTGCGGGCGGTCTCCAAATCCTCGCCCGTGATCGCGCTGGCAAGGCCGTATTCGGTATCGTTGGCGATACGAATGGCGTCGTCGTAATCCTCGTAGCCGAGGATGCAGAGGACCGGCCCGAAAATCTCCTCGCGCGCGATGGTCATGTCGTTGTCGACATCGGCGAAGACGGTCGGCTTGACGTAGTGGCCGGTCTCCAGCCCCTCGGGTTTTCCGGGACCGCCCGCGACCAGCGTCGCGCCTTCCTCGATGCCCTTTTCGATCAGGCCCTGGATCTTGTCCCACTGCGTACGGGAGACGACCGGGCCGATCGCGGCATTGCCCTTGGGATCGCCCGGGATCACGCCCTCGGCCGCTTCCTTGGCGGCGGCCTTGGCCTCTTCCATGCGCCCCTGCGGCACGAGCATGCGGCTCGGCGCGGTGCAGGTCTGGCCCGAATTGCCCATCATGGCGACGGTGCCCTTGGCAACCGACTGGGTGAAGGCGCTGTCGTCGAGCACGATGTTCGGGCTCTTGCCGCCCAGTTCCTGCGCCACGCGTTTGACCGTGTCGGCGGCGTTCTTGGCAATGAGAATGCCCGCCCGGGTCGAGCCGGTGAAGCTGACCATGTCGATATCGGGATGGCCGGAAATCGCCTCGCCCACGCCAGGCCCGTCGCCATTGACGAGGTTGAAGACCCCTGCCGGAACGCCCGCCGCATCCATGATCTCGGCGAAGATATAGGCATTGAAGGGCGCGATTTCGGAAGGCTTCAATACCATGGTGTTGCCCGTCGCCAGCGCGGGGAAGACCTTGCAGGCGATCTGGTTCAGCGGCCAGTTCCACGGGGTGATCATCCCGACCACGCCGACCGGCTCCCATACGTGGAGCGTCGGGCCGTCCTGGCGTTCGAATGCGAAGCCTTCGAGAATCTCGATTGCCTTCTGGCAGTGCCCGGCCAGCAGGCCGACATGCGGACCGCTCGCAAGGCTCATCGGCGCACCCATTTCGTCGCTCACCGCAGTGGCGAGCTCTTCCTTGCGGTTCTCGATCTCGGCCTGGATCGCGCGCAGCAGAGTAAGGCGCTCTTCCTTGCTCGTCTGGCTAAAGCTCTCGAACGCGCGGCGCGCAGCGGCCACGGCCTTGTCGACATCGGCTTTTGTGCCGAAGCTGATGTGACCGATGGTTTCCTCGGTGGCCGGGTTTTCGACCGGCTGGGTGTTTTCCTCGACCGGATCGACCCACTGGCCGTCGATGTAGAACTTGGTGCAA
>MDTE01176991.1_pt1 | contig 15762 bp, 8 predicted proteins | sample 811231 | NCBI WGS metagenome assembly MDTE01 (sample SAMN05326651, study PRJNA326480) | marine metagenome | isolation source: seawater | place: Indian Ocean: Red Sea | collected 2010
ACCTCGAAGACAATGCACACCTGACCCACGGCGATGATGTCGCCAGGAGCACCAGTGGTGGAACTGATGGTTCCAGTGACTGGGCTTGGAATCGTTACATTGGCCTTGTCGGTCATGATGTCGACCAACGGATCATCCTCGGTCACGCTGTCTCCAGCCGATATATGCCAAGCGACGACTTCACCCTCGACAACACCTTCTCCAATGTCAGGCAATCTGAACTCATAGGTACCCATTTTCAATCCTCCATCGTTTTCTTTATCGCCGCCGCAATCCTCTCTGGGCTGGGCATGTAGTCCCATTCCGTGGTGTGTGGGAATGGGGTGTCCCATCCCGTAACTCTCTCGATTTGACTTTCCAAGTGATAGAAGCAGCGTTCTTGGACGCTAGCGACCATCTCCGCCCCAAAACCGCTTGTCTTTGGTGCTTCATGTACGACGACACAGCGCCCTGTCTTCTTGACTGAATTCACTACGGCGTCCCTATCCCATGGCACCAGAGTCTGCAGATCGATTAGATCACAAGATACGCCGCAATCGGCTATAGCTTGCTGGGCGACATGTACCATGGTTCCCCAAGTGATGACGGTGACATCATCTCCCTCTTGCACGAGGTTAGCCTCGCCTAGTGGTATCGAGAACTTCTCCTCTGGAACCTCTGCGTACTCATGACCCTTCCAAGTTGGCACATTGTGAGGGTCGCCGTAGAATGGCCCTCTATAGCATCGCTTTGGCTCAAAGAAGATTACAGGGTCGTTTGATTCTATGGAAGCGATGAGGAGTCCCTTGGCGTTGTACGGGTTTGAGCAGTAGACTACCTTCAATCCAGGTGTGTGAGTGAACTGTGATTCGGGTGACTGGGAGTGGTGATGTCCGCCTCGGATACCACCTCCTGCAGGAGTCCTGATTGTGACTGGGGCGGTGAACTCTCCACCGCTTCGATGCCTGACCTTGGCAATCTCGTTGACAATCTGGTCGTAAGCAGGGAAGATGTAGTCGGCGAACTGCATTTCCATTACTGGGCGCAGTCCGTTTATTGCCATTCCAAAACCAACAGCAGCGATTCCACCCTCGGCGAGAGGAGAGTCGAATACGCGGTGTGCGCCGTGCTTATCCTGTAGCCCATCGGTGACTCTGAAGACACCACCAAAGTAACCTACATCTTCTCCGAAGATGACTACCTCGGGATTCGAATTCAAAACATTGTCTAGGGCGCTGTTGAGCGATTGAATCATGTTCATCTCAACCATGGTATCACTTCCCGAGCTCCTCTCGCTGTTCCTGAACATGCCAAGGGACTTCTTCGTAGACTTCTGTGAAAATGGTGCTAGCTGGTGGATAGGGTCCTTCTGCAAGATCTCCGAACTTGACTGCCTCCTTGTATGCAGTCATTACTTCGCTGTCGAGCCTCTCTTCTAATTCGGTCTGCATCTCCTCAGACCACTCTCCAATCTTAATCAGGTGCTGCTTGAGGCGTTCTACTGGATCTCCGCCAGGCCAGCACTCATGCTCGTCACCCGGACGATAACGGCTGGGATCGTCGCTGCTGCTGTGGGCACCGGAGCGGTATGTCAGCACTTCGATGTGAGTTGCTCCTGCACCAGCACGGGCTCTTTCTCGTGCCCATTTGGTTACCGAGTAGAGTGCCAAGAAATCGTTGCCATCCACGCGGATGCACGGTATGTCGTATGCTAGGCCGCGAGCAGCGAAGTTTTGGCCACCTGTTGCGATGTTGCGATGTGTTGAGATCGCCCATTGATTGTTGACTACATTGAGTATTACAGGCGGCTTGAATACGCTGGCGAAGTTCAGTGCGTAGTGGTAGTCACCCTCGGCGCTGGCGCCATCACCAATCCAAGTGATTGTTGCTTGGTCATCTCCCTTGTAGGCACTGGCCATTGCTACTCCTACTGCTTGGGAGAACTGCGTGCCCACAGGACTAGAGATGGAGATGAAGTAGCCATCCTTGTAGGTGTAATGGACTGGCATTTGTCGTCCCTTGACATTATCCTCGATGTTGCCGATACAGTGGCAAATCATGCTTACCATGTCCCTGCCGCGTACGAACTGAGCACCAGGTTGACGATAGGTAGGGAACACCCAATCGCTGTCATCGAGAGCCATCACTTGTGCGACGGCTACCGCTTCTTCGCCGTAGGATCGCATGTAGAAACTGAGTTTACCGGTTCTTTGCATCTTCATCATACGGTCGTCGAAGACTCTGAGTCTGCACATATGTTCCAATCCAAGTTTGAGATCGTCAACAGAGAGGTCTGGAATCCATTCGCCTAAGGCATTTCCATCGTCGTCCAATACCCTAACGAGGCCGTATGCATGTGGCATCGATTCCTCTGTCGTGCAAGTTGCTGGGTCTAGTACAGGCAAATCTTCTGGTCCATAGGACCATGGGTCAAACTTGGCAGTGTCACCTGGTCGGAAGGGAGCGGTAGGAACCACATAGGGAGTGTCGGTCGCACTCACCTTCTCACCCGACATGTGTTCACCTCATGTAATGCCGACTATCAGTATTGTCATCGCGCCTCGTCGCCAAGCGTACTGGGTTGGAGGTGGCTGACCGCTGAGCCATTTGCACTCAAGGTAACCACGGGAGTCCCCCCGAGCGCTTCTTCCAGAAGGAGGCCTGCACGGTAGGAGGAGCGTACGAGAGGACCACTGGCGACGGCTTGGAACCCGAGTTTCCGCGCTTCGGCGTCGTAAGATGCGAACTGTTCGGGAGTAGGGAACCTGTCAATCTGCAAATGCCTCGATGAAGGCTGTAGATATTGGCCGAGGGTAATCATGTCGACTCCAGCCTCTCTGAGGTCGGCGAGGGCTGCCATCAACTCTTCGTCACTTTCTCCCAATCCTACCATGAGGCTGCTCTTAGTAGCGATGTCAGGACGCAGTCGCTTTGCTTCCCTGAGAATATCTAGTGACTGTTTGAAAGAAGCACGTGAGTCGCGCACGATATTGTCGAGCCGTGGCACGCACTCAACATTGTGAGCGAAGACCGACAACTCAAGCCCATCGAGTAGCGATGCTAGTGCCTCCAAGTTTCCATCAAGATCGGAGCATAGTAGTTCGAGGGTGACCTCGGGCGAGTTTTCCGAAACCGCTTCCAAACAAGCTCTGTAATGCGATGCGCCGCCATCCTCAAGGTCGTCTCGATTGACTACGGTGATTACTGCGTGGCTGACACCCATGAGTTGGACGGCTTTGGCGAGGCCGGCTGGCTCTTCAGGGTCAAGCGGGGGTGGTTGCTTGATTGTCCCCACAGCGCAGAACCTACAAGCGCGCGTGCATTCTTGTCCGGCAATCATGAAGGTCGCTGTACCTCTGCCCCAGCAATCGTGGACATTGGGGCATCTGGCCTCTTCGCAGACAGTGTGTAGCCCATGCTCGTGCACATTTGACTTCGTTGAGTTGAACCGTGTCTGGGAGTCACCGGTTGGGAGGGTTGTTCTAAACCACGCAGGCAACCGCTTTCGCTCAGCCTTTCGACGCTCCAGAGGAGTCATTCTGGCTGCGCCCCCGCATCCTCCTTGTGAGACTTCTTCCGGTTCGAGAATGGGTAGTCGCTCCCCGTCCATAGTGCTCACCGAACCATCGGGGGTTTCCCTCTTCTGTTAATGGTTCGATTCACCACTTCTGCAGTTTAACAGTAAGATTCACCTACGATTACGGCAGCGGATTGCTTCATGGAGTTGATTCTGGACTCCGCGGTCATCGCCGAAGTCGAAGAGATTGCCTCATGGGGAGTACTGGATGGAGTGACCACTAATCCTACCTTAATTCGCAGGTCTGGTGGTGATTTTCGAGAGACGATTCAGAGGATAGCTGAACTCTGTTCAGGTCCTATCAGTGCAGAGGTAACCGCACTTGATACAGAGGGTATGGTTTCTGAGGGTAGAGAACTCAAGTCTTCTCTCCCAGATAATGTGATCATTAAGGTTCCATGCACTCCTGAAGGACTGGCCGCGACCAACATTCTCGCAAGTGAAGATATTGATGTCAACATGACCCTCGTGTTCAGCGTCTCACAAGCCCTTCTGGCAGCAAAGGCGGGCGCCGCCTATGTCTCACCTTTCATAGGCAGGCTCGATGATTTGGGGGGAGATGGTATGCAATTGATTGCAGAGATAATGCAAGCATGGTCACACGATCATAATCTGACCTGCAAGGTGCTTGCAGCATCGATTCGTTCCGTTGAGCATGTAGAAGCATCAGCGCGCCTAGGGGCACACGCCGCGACCATCCCATACAAGGTGTTCAAGGATCTGGTAAACCACGACTTGACTGATGCGGGCATCAAGAGCTTCCTAGATGACTGGAGTGCAGTCAAGGCAGAAGGTCGCGACTGATTAGTGGATAAGAAGATAAGATACTGACTCTGCCCTTGTTCCATGAGTATACTTAGGGCATACCACGATGCTTTCATGTCAGGAGATAGCGAATCGTTGGAAGAGATACTGCACGACGATTGCCAATTCATACCTCATGTAGGGGGCTCGACCTTTGGTAAGCAGGAAATGATAGGAATCGCAGGTTCCGATATGGTTAGTATCGAGAATGAGAGAATCCTGTATGAGAATGATGAGATAGGTGTCGATCACTGCATAGCGCACTTCTCCAATGGGTCTACCTCCGAAGCGGTTCTGACCTTCTATCAATTTGTTGACGGGAAGATATTCAGGGTCGAGACGGGAGCTACTCCATTCAGTGATGACTACCAAGTCGTTGGCAGTTGACAGTTCTATTTGCGCTTGGCAACCCTCAAGACAGAAGTGCCTCTCGATTGCCATCAATGGGTCTTGCACTAGTTACGGGGGGCGCTCGCAGGATTGGCGCCGCCATCGTCCGTAGACTCGCAGAAGACGGGCACTCGGTGGCCATCCAGTACAGGAGATCCGAGCAGGACGCTCTCGCTTTGGTTGAGGAATTGAGATCAAATGGACACGATGTAATGTCCTTCCAAGTCGACCTTCGGGACACGGCTGAGATTGAAGCTTTGATATCCGGATTGAGACCTTCGATACTAATCAACAACGCGTCCGCTTTCACACCGGATGATATCTCTTCATTGGAACCAAGTGTATTCAACGAAATTATGGAAACTAATCTTCTAGCCCCCATTCTCCTTGTTCAGGCGATGACCAAGTCACTTGAAGGGAGGGAGGGTGTAGTGGTTAACATCTTGGATCAGAAACTTGAGAACCCCAATCCGGATTTCCTATCGTACACTGCTTCCAAGGTCGCACTGGGTGGCTTGACCAAACCTTTGGCCATGACTCTGGCTCCATCCATTCGCTTGAACGCCGTCTCACCAGGGCTAACTCTACCTTCCCCGCACGCGAGTGTAGAGTCTTTTGCAGATGTACATGAGGATACGCCATTGGGTCGAGGCACAAGTCCGGAGGATGTGGCCGAAGCGGTATCGTTCCTCGTAGCCTCGTCGGCGATTACAGGCGAGATTATCAATGTCGATTGTGGGGAGCGTCTTTGGAAGAGCCGCGGAGATAGGCTTGGGGTGGAGTGATTGGAGTCAGAGGCGTTCGTTGCAGCACTTGGTGCGCAGGCAGGAACCGAGTTCACCCGTCTCTCACTTTCCAACCATGTCGTAGATATGGAGGTGGGAGTCTATGCAAGCGAGCAGGGAGTTAAGCAGAGGATTAGGTTCGACATCGACCTCTATCTACCTGGTGCGAGCCATCCCGATGAGGATGAGATAGATCGCGTCCTCGACTACGATTTCATCAAGTCTGAAATCGACCGTAAGGTATCTTCAGAGAGAGTTAATCTTCTTGAGTCATTGGTTGCTGACTTAATTGACTGTTACTTTGTCCCGCATGAGGTGATCGCAGTTTCGGTGACCGCGACAAAACTCGATGTCTACGAGGGATCAGCTGAGGTGGGGTGCTCGATGACCAAGTTCCGTGGCATCGAGTGAGATTCTATTTTGGTTTGGTGCGGGGAGAGGGATTCGAACCCTCGAACCACTTAGAGACCGGAGCTTAAGTCCGGCGCCGTTGACCAAGCTTGGCAATCCCCGCAAACCATCCGTGTCGTAGTAGAAGACATGAACATGGCGTCTCCACGAGGCTTATTTTTCGGGGTAGTCTAACCTAGCCGTTCACACACCTCTCATGGTGAACCCTTTAACGGACGGGCGGCACGGCGTAGCCGTGGATTGGAATGCATCCCCTTCGTTGAGGGGCAGGAGTGGAGCAATCACCTCGCTGACTTTGGTTCTTCTTATGCTCCTCACCTCCATTGGTGCAATGCTTCCCTCGAGTGTCCTCCCTTCCGACTTGAGCGATGTGGCGATGTACAGCGATCACGAGGAGGACGAGATTGATGTCAAGCACTACACGATGTTCATCGATAAGAGGAACTCTACAGCCGGAGGCGACGGTTACCTCACCACATCTCAGCCAGACAGTGGCGAGAAAAACGAATCAGCACTCGACGCCACTCTGGAGTTTCGCACTAGGTATCTGCTCAACGACATGCCATTTGTCGGAACCTTCGCCGCCGGTGGCGAAGCCAATGAATGGGAATCAGTGCTGAACATATTCCTCAAAGCGACGGCAAGTCAGCAGCAGCAGACCGCGACCTACACCTTCCGACTTTTGATTGAAGACGACTCAGGGAACTCTCAAACTGTCGCCACTGCGCAGAACGAACTCCCCGCTTGCACGGATTTGTTTGGCTGTGGTTGGAATGAAGAGACAATTAAGTTCAGATGGATTGGTTCTCAGACTAAGACCATTCCAATTGGTGGGGCTTTGGTGATAGAGGCGTCTGCAGAGAGCACCTGTGAAGCTCAGAGTGGTGGTCTATTCGACCGCTGTGAAGCAGAGGTGTTGTGGGGTGACCCTGATCACAGCAATGACTACTCATATCTCACTTTCATGTCGAACGCCGCTGCTGGTAGCGAAGTTCGCATCTACGAGCAGGGCGCGAAGTGGGATATCGATCCAGAGACAAATGACTGGTACCCCAATGCCGATTCCGATGAAAGGAGAATGGAGTTCAAGGTTCAGGTCATCAACGCCCTTGGCAGGGAAGATGTCCATCAGGTCAAGGTAAGGCTTAGGGCTCCGGACGGCAGTTATCCTGTTGACCACATTTTCTCCAACAATCAGCTTACTGAAGATGGTGGTGTTCTAGTAGCAAGTCTTGTCTGGGAGTATCCATCAGGGATAGATTCCGGTAGTTACGAGCTTTCTCTAACCGTCCTCGATGAGCAAGGCCCCAACCCATTCGTGTTTGAGCATGATGATATCATAGTACATCAGTACGGTGTATCCGTAACCAACGCGGCAGGTCGAAACACTGAGTATATCGCTCCAGGTCAGGTCACAGTCGTTCAACTAGTTCTGCGACACACCGGTGCTGACGATTCTTCGATTGATGTTCAGTTGGAGGTAGAGACTACTCTTGACGGCAGTTGGGGGGATACCTTCGACAGGCCAGAGGGATACACCCTCCAAGATGGCGGTGATGAAGTTACAGCGCAATTCACATTGGAGGCTCCAGACGAGTTGGGTAACGCACCGCCGCGAATCGATATATCAATCAGGGCGAAGAACCAGAGTGGAGCCGAAGTATTCTATACAATGTATCAATTATCGATTGAAAAACTCGATGTTTATGCACCTCCTATGTTGTCACTCTGGGACAGTGATCAAGAGGTTCAGATTTACAACTCTACTAGGTCTGAAATGTTCGATGCATCAGTGCCTCAATTCGTTGATTCGATGGGGTCCCCTACTCCATTCTATATCGAATTGTTCAACACTGGTTTCGACGCAGACTCCTTTCGCTTTGAAGTGACCGATAAGCCAAGGGGAACAGTGTTTTATTTTGTCGATAATGAAACGCAACAAGTAATTCAACAAAGTACTGAAGATGGTTTGTGGCACACCCCTGTCATAGATCACCACGACACCCATACCATCGTACTATACGTTAATCCTTCCAACGAACCTGACGACCCTGATTACGGATTGATGGAATTAGAGTTCTCAAGCGCTGGAAACAGTTCTCTGTCAGCAATCGTTCAATTTACACCTCACCGAACCAACGGGATGCAGGCTGAAGTCGTGTTTGACTGTGATGGAGCCAGCAATGGCTTAGGTCATGTTGAGCAGGAAAACTGCCCTAATGACGACGCAGACGAGTACATCGACCTTAGAATGAGAGTCGAGGCAACCCAGACATCCGGTGATGAGAACCAACTGGTCGATTGGCGAATACGCAACCCTGCCGACTACGAGCGTAACATGGAAGCAGAAGAAGGTCGCTACGCACTCTGGGATTACTTCATCACAGATCTTGAGGGTGACCCGTTGCCTATGGTTCAATTGACCTCCGGCGACTCTTTCGAGTTCTGGGTTGAGATCCACTTGACCAAGCAGGTAATTGCTGCAAATCACACCGTTTATGTTAGGGTCGAGGAAGTGACTGAGGATGCCGAGAGCCAACGTTTCTTCGATCTACCAATCAGTATTGAGGTTAAGGAAGGTAAGCCTGATTTGAAGATAGTTCAGGTGAGTGCTAATCAACCCATAGTTCCCGGAGAATCAACCGACTACACGATGCGTCTGAAGAATGAGGGTAACACAGACATGCAGGTAGTTCTCTCGGCAGATTCACCAGGAGGCTGGTCAGCCGATGCCACCAACCCCGACACGCAGTCCTCACTTGTGCTAGTTCCTGCATTTTCAGAGGTGACCTTCAACCTCAAGGTAAGCTCTGATTCATCGGCTAGGCATGGTGATTTCTACACCATCACGATTACCGGCGAGCCACAGTCTTTCGAGACCGCTTTCACAGAGGAGGATAACGCTGAAGCTGAGATAGAGGTCAGGGTGGAGATCAATGATCCAGTGATGAGGGTAAGCAACGAATTGACTAACATGCGACTTGAAACCCAACTCCTTCTTGCCGGCATTGTGCTCTTGGCAGTCATTGGATTCAAGGGTAGGCGAGGTTCGGATGATTGGGATGAGGATGATGAATACCACTACGATGAGGAGGATGTTGAGGAGGAGTTCGACCTTCCAGTGCCCGTGGTCGACGAAGATTCCGGCGAAGAGGTTGAAGAGGATCTTGACGACATCGAACTTCTAGATGAATGATACCTTCCTGATTCAAAGTCGGTGTTTTTCCCCCCTACGGGGGGATTTGTGTGTATGAACCGTGCTCCAACTGTATTAAGAGGCAAAGGAGAGGGTTGGTATCTGGGTTCAGATATGTCGCTACATGGAATTGCATCTAATAGCACTGTTATGCGAGTCAATCGAAAGGGTAGACTTCGAGCGTTGACTCTAGTATCTCTGATGATATTGACCAGTATGGTTGGATTGGAGTTCTCCGCTTGGGAAGCTGAGGCTTCGACAGATCAGGATGGAGACGGATTGACTTGCGGAACCGAGTTCTTGATTGGCACACAGTGTCAGGATTGGGACTCTGACAACGATGGTTTGCCAGATGGCTGGGAGTGGAAGTACGGCCTGAACCCCACTGACGGTTCTTCCCTTACCAACAACGGGGCATCCGGTGACCCAGATGGAGACACAATGTCCAACCTTCAGGAGTATACCTATCTAGAGCCCATGGGATGGGATCAGTCTTCGACACCTGCTGTACTCGACAACGGTGTGTGGTGGAATGGAACTGTTCCGGTAAGGAACTGGAATGAAGAGGATGCAATGCAGGTTAACCAACCCACTTGCGGTTCATCAGGATCAGATGGCAACGGCTCATCAGTCATTCTCTGTGATGAAGATCCACCTGGCGACATATGCAACGATGGTATTGACAATGATCGCGACGGCTTGGTAGATATGCAGGATCCTGATCGAGACGGTGACCAAGTTTGTGGTTCCAATGATGACGACGGTGATGGCGTGGCTGATGAGGATCCAGATGGTTGGGATACCGATGGAGACGGCCTTCCGGATGGATGGGAAGCGTCCAATGGCCTCAATGCCACCAATCCAAGTGGTATTGACGGCATGATGGGCGACCCAGACAATGACGGTCTTGTCAATGTCCAAGAGTACATCAATCCCTCTTGGACCACTACATCTGGAGGAACTCCATACTTCATCTCCGGCAATCCGGACACCCAGCAGGCAACGCAGAATGTCAACCCATGTAACCCACTGTTTGGATGTATGACTCAGACTGCATCGGTTGACCAAGATACAGATACAGACCCATTCGATAACGACACCGATGGCGATGGATTGGAAGACGGATACGAGGCTCTAACGCTGCTAACCGACCCAACTGCTGTCGACACTGATAGCGATGGAATCGAGGATGGCGTAGAGGCAAACACCTCCGCCTACGGTAGTCCACCTCTGCACAGTGACCCGAGGAACAACAACACAGATGGAGACCAATTCGACGATGGGCAGGAGGATTCCAACGGTAACGGTATAGTCGATTCCAACGAGACAGACCCTACTCGTAGAGAGGACGCTGGTGACTTTGACAATGATGGAATCGACAACTGGCTCGAGAATCTCTCCTGTACCGCTTGGAACCTGTATGATACCGACTTCGGTGGTGTTGGTGATGGTGACGAGCAGAATCTGAGTCACTCCACGGATCCATGTTTCAGTCTCACGGATTTTTCGACCACACTGGATACAACATCCGAGCCTACTGGGTACAACGCTGGTCTACAGCGTCTGTATCTTAATGACACATCAGGATTCGACACAACTCCGATAGATTGGAGGAACTTCAACTCCGCCCTTGGTTACTACAACAGCTCGTCAGGAACTCTGACCCAGTTCACATACACAGGTGTTCAGAATGACATCCTACTCGGAGTCACCGTACCTCCGCCAGTCGGTACCGTAGAAGTCCTGTCTAAGAATGGAAGTTGGTGCCACTCAGAGGGTGTTGCCCAAGGAACCCTGACTACGACTCACGCTCACTGTGACGATGATTACGAGGACTCGGACGGAGACGGCTTAGCCAACTGGGAAGAGACGCAGTCGGTTTGGGGATGGTTTTCCATAGCTACCGTTTACGATTCCGATGGAGATGGTCACAGTGATTTGGACGAGATTCTCAACGGAACCGATCCGATGGAGCCATGTGACAATATGCTTGACTCAGACGGTGACCTTCTCAACGATTACTTCGAGAACACTACTGGTTGCGACTTGATGTATGTCCCAGGAATGGGAGCAGGCAATGGTTCGACTGATGCCTATGTGACCGACTACATGGATGTAGACACCGACAATGGTGGCGTCTTTGACTCTCAGGAGTATCTAGATGGCACCAACCCTCAGAATGACCCCTCTGATGACATGAATCCTTCAGATACCGATGGTGATGGGATTCCTGACAACATCGAGAACCAGACTGGTACAGATTGGCGTAATCCTGACACAGACGGAGGAGGAATGTCGGATTATGACGAGTGTCCGCCGCAGTTCTGGCAAGATTGCCACCTGAGCCCTCAGAATCCGTGGGATCCGAGCGATGACATCAACCCTAACGAAGTCATATTCTTCGCTAATAATACATCTAGTACTGGTGCAGGCGTTGACACAGATCAGGTTCACCGATGGAGAGTTAGAACATACGATTCATACACAGGAGGTGCATACGGGGCTAACACCTCGATTATTGTTGAGCAACCGTTGAACCCCAGTTCGATAAACACTCACTGGAACGCCAACAACACCTACTGGAACTCTTCCGAAACTTGGGTATTGGAATATGTCAATGGTATCAATCCAGGTGCAAACCTACCAACTCCACTGAATACGTATGAATATCTGATGTGGTCTGATTCGATGGCTACATTGAATCAGACTAACCATACTCACGATATCGATGTGGGTACTTCAGGCGTGATGAACATGATTGTCAACGCACCGGAGGTATGGTACTCGGACGCTGAGTTGCAGTCTGCCATTGAGTTCCCCCTGCCGTACGCCACTGATGTCCCTGAATACTTCTTCGATGACACTCTGATGGAGTCCGTGGTCAGGAACATCACAGATGGAGTTATCACAGACGCAGGAGCGATTACCGCGTGGGATAAGATTCTCGCCTTGCAGGCCTACTTACAGGAGACTGACGGCAACTCCACTGACACCGATTTCAAGTTGAATTTCGATGGTAGTGGCATTCCCCCTTCAGAGGATATCACCCGTTTCATTCTCCAAGACGCTAGAGAGGCTAGTTGCTCTGAGTATGTCACTGTATTCACTACAATGGCCAGAATAGCTGGTATCCCTACGCGCACTGTTTCGGGATATAGCTGGGGGACATGGACAGGAACTGGATACATGGTCATGGGCTCGCAATGGACATCTTGGTCGGAAGTACACCTTCAGGGCAGCACTGGCTTAGATATGGGATGGATACCGATTAACCCATGTCCTGAGCCAGAGGCTGTACAGTTCCTCAATGAGACCGTAAGTCCACTGACCTTAGACAGGGATCTATCGACAGGTTCCATATTCATCAACGGTACACTTGAGTTCACTGACAACGCATCTGGAGCCTCGGGAGCGGTCATCAATGCATACTTGCTGGAAGAGAACGACTCTGTTCCACTGAACCCCTCGGCAGTAAACATTGACAGCCAGATTCGAGCGACTATGACTGATTCCAGTGGGCACTTCCACATCAATGGTACACCTGGTACTATGCCACCGCCTGGTTATGCTAGGGTTGTGGTCGAAGCTCGTCAAGGAGGGTATGTGCCTTACACATTGCATGTGTACACAGTGCAGATTAATGTGACAGATGATGTCAATATTACCCAGGACTCACCCGAGCCTGTTGGTACTCCGATAGTAGGTGCTGGCACTGTGACTATCATCACTGGAACGATGACATGGGATGCTGTTCCGAGAATAGATCCTTCAGAGAAGGCGAATCTTACGGTCACTCTGACCTATCCGTCAAGTGTCCTGAGTACCAATGTGTCACTCACTTCACCAGTCACTGCCAACGGATTCTTTTCGTTCGATGTCAACCTCTCTGCCCTCGAAACCCCTGGTCTCAGAGTAGCGACGATTAGCTTCGATGGATGGCACGAAGGTAATTTGCACTTGGGTGCTAATCCAGTATACCATGCGCGCCCGACACAGATCAACCTCACTATGAATGTCTCCGCAGCACCGGATATGACCGTGACTTTGGAGGGTCCGGGCGCCAATAACTCGATGCTTGTGATTGACGAGAACCTGTATCTGAACGGTACTGTGGTAACTCAAGGTGCATCGCCACAACCAATGGATGGTTTCCTAACCCTCTGGTTGAGGAGTAATGGTTCAGCAGGACCGATGTCAAACATCACAATTTGGAATGTAACCAACGGTGCTTTCAACATCGTTTGGAACATGAATGGTAGCATGGTTCCGGTTGGGCCAGGATTCTTGGATGTCACCCTAGAGTTCAGTCAGAATGTTCCAGCAGCGACAGACAACGAATTGTTGACTGGTTATGGTTTGAGGAGTTATGTAAACCTAGACTTCAACGCCGGTAGTACTCAGCGTGGACAACTTACTCAGGTGTTCGTGTCACTGTCTGACCATACGGGCGGATTCACTCTACCTTTCAATGGAACCTACATTATGGATTTCGATGGAAATACGGTTAACACCACAAGCGACCCTGAGAATGATTGGATTACCAGCGAGTTCACTCCATCCGGAACCTTGGATGCAGGTGACTATTGGTGGAACATATCCTACGATGGCTACCTGAGTGGTAATCCGGGTTCTGAGTGGTACAAGCCATCCAACGCATCGGGATTGATGCTGGTTATGGGTACTGCTACAATCTCAATCAACCTCTGGCAAGATTGGGTTCACTTAGGTGGTACCAACTTCATCACTGGGACTATGACCGACGATGTCCTTGGCTCGACAATCCTTTGGAACTCTTCTGAAGTACAGTTTACACTGACTATACCTGGTTCCGGGCCAACAGGACCCAACGGAGAGCCCCCCATTCCAGATATCATCCCTATTGGTTCGGCTTGGGTAAACGAGACCAACGGTCTATACAACGCTACGGTGTCAATTCCAGCTAACCTACCTTCAGGAGCATACAACCTGACCTCTGCATTGGACTTCGGTACCTCTGCAGGACCCCGGGGTCCCTATTACTTGATGGAAAACCCACCGTTCGCTCTGCTTGGTATCGAGTCTGAACTGGTGCTGGTGAGCAACAGAACGGTGGCGATAGTGGAGGCCGGTGATCCGCTCGCATTCAACATCACTGTGACGGATGTCGCTGACAATTCTGGAATACAAGGAGAGAATGTCAATATCACATGGGATTGGGGTGGTGGAAACATCAGCATTGGTCAAGCGGCCACCAATTCTGAAGGAGTCGCAACCCTAGTCTGGACAGTTCCGCCCGACATGGATCCTGGTTACTATGATGTACGTCTCTGGATGGACAACGACACTTCCGACCCACTACAGAACGGTTCGACTCGTTGGTGGGGTAATGAGACCTTCATGAACATCACAGTTCAGGTTCCGAGCGATGTTTCGATTAGTAATGTCCCAGTCAATGTAACAGCAGGAACAAGCTTCCAATTGCAGGGTAATGTGAGTGATGCTAACAATGCTTCACGGCCATTTGATGGCCCCGTTTCGATAGAGGTTTTCTTCCTTGGAGATCCGAGTGAGGTATTGGTGCCGTCGCACACAACGGCGACTAATGGATCGTTCAATCTGACTGTGCCAACCGATCCCAACCAAGACGGTATCACAAGTGGCAACAAGACTCTGGTTGTGTCAGTCCTTAACGGCAGCTCACCGTTCTATCTAACAGGTTCTGCTCAATCTGGCATGTTGATTATCGGTGTGACTGATTTTGAGGGTCAAGATCCACTTCTGCCTACCGTGGTAACTCGTGGTGAAAACATAACCTTCGGAGCAAGGCTTGTCGAATCTTCGGATAACTTCCGATTAATCACCAATACGACAACCGCAGCACGCTTCCATGACACATGGATGCCTGAGTCAATGACTGACTCGAACGGAACGGTGTCTTGGACCTATCAGGTTCCGAACACCCAACCTCTTGGTCCGATTACTGTGACCTTGTTCTACAACGGTTCGTGGACTCTTCACCCGACTTTCCACCAGATTCAGACAATCAGTGTCAGGTCAATCACCATCTTGGTAGTAGACAATGTCTCTGCTAATCCGATGGCGGGTGAGACATTCAATATCACGGGCACTTTGGTTTCGGACAATGGAACCGGTATCATCGCACGCGATGGTACAGGTTTACTGCCTCAGGTACAGATAGCGATAGACGGTTTCACTAACAATTTCCAAGTATCTAACGCAATCGCACAACCCGATGGCACTTGGACTGCGGTCGTCACATTGGATACTGACTTCCCTCGAGGCAACCATCTCATAGAGGCAGGCTATACACCTACGGTCAACTACTACCTATCCTCTAATGGAAACAACACCTTCGATAGTCGAGGATTCTCGGTGCTGACGATAATGGAGCCAGAGAATCTGGATCCCGATTTCCGTACTGTTCGTGGCGATAATGTTAGCATCCATGTGATGTTGCAGGACAACGCGCTTGAAGTTCTTGCAAACCAGACGATCTTGGTCGAATTCCCTGAATTAGGCATTGAAGGAAATGTCACTACCGATCAGAACGGTTCTGCTTGGATTACCCTCAATGTGCCGGCTTCAACCAATCCCGGCCCACTGACCATAAACGCATCCTA
>MDTE01001324.1_pt1 | contig 15761 bp, 17 predicted proteins | sample 811231 | NCBI WGS metagenome assembly MDTE01 (sample SAMN05326651, study PRJNA326480) | marine metagenome | isolation source: seawater | place: Indian Ocean: Red Sea | collected 2010
TTATAAAGATCCCGAACCACCTGATTGTTCTTCATCGCTCCAAGAATGGGAGCAAAGTATTAAGAAGTATCAATAACCCCTCTAAATAACTACGATGACTTGATTACATATCATGCCTTTACCAAAAATTACGACATCTCAGTACGAGTTGAAATTGCCTTCCACAGGGAAGACTGTTAAATATAGACCATTTTTAGTTAAAGAAGAGAAAGTTCTAATTCTTGCTCTTGAATCTAAAGATCAGAGACAAATTACCAATGCGGTTAAACAAGTTTTAAAGGAATGTGTTTTAACCAGAGGAGTGAAGATTGATAATCTTCCAAGTTTTGATATTGAATATCTCTTTCTTAATATAAGAGGTAAGTCTGTTGGAGAATCTATTGAACTTATTGTTACTTGTGGTGATGATGGTGTCACTCAAGTTAAGACAACTGTTCATATAGATGAGGTAGAAGTTAAGACTGATCCTAATCATACATCAGAGATTATATTGGGTGAAGGATACAAATTAAAAATGAAGTATCCATCGCTAAGTCAATTTATTGAGGTTAATTTTGGATCTGATGAGGATGATGTAAATGAGGTTGATAGATCTTTTGATATAATCGCTTCGTCTATTGAGATGGTATATAATGATGAAGATATGTGGGCTGCTTCTGATTGTACTAAGAAAGAACTCGTTGAATGGGTGGAGTCTTTAACTTCAGAACAATTTAAGAAGATTGAAACCTTCTTTGATACTATGCCTAAGTTGACTTGTGATATTAAGGTGAAGAATCCAAATACTAAGAAAGAAAATACCGTCACATTGGAGGGATTGTCGGATTTTTTCGGTTAACCATGTCACACATTGACATGGAGACCTACTTCAGAATTAACTTCGCTTTAATGCAGTTCCATAAATATTCTTTGACTGAAATTGAGAATATGGTCTCTTGGGAAAGAGACATTTATGTTGGTCTTTTAAGAGCACATATTGACGAAGAGAACCTTAAAGCACAACAAAGAGCAGCAGCTGCAAAAAGTTAATGGCAATAGGACGTTCAATACTTAAAAGAGGAAGTATCCTTGCAAAGCGAGGGATAGGTCGTCGTGCTCGAAAAGGTCTTAGTATGGTACGGGGAGCTGGATCTCCTCTTAGATCTGCAGCAAAGACTATTGCTCAGGTTCCAGGCCAAGAAGATGGTATTCAATCAGTAAATCCAATAACAAAACTGGTTAATAATCAGGTCACTAAACATGTTAAGAATATCACTCAGCAGTTAAAAGGACCAGCTGGGTTTGATCCAACAGAGATGTTGCAGAAGATATTTGGTGGTGGATTAAATCAATTAACAAGTTTTGCTGCTGGTTTAGAAGCTTTCAAGAAACCATTTGAGAAGACGTTTAAGTTTCTTGAGAAGAGTAAGAAATTATTTACTGATTTTATTAAAAAACTTTCCAAGGCAAAAGTTGCCAAGGGAGGTGGCGGTAAAGGTGGTTTACTTAAGAGTATACTGAAGGGTGCTGCAACTTTAGGACTTGTAGCTTTCACTGGATGGGGCATCAGTAAGATGCTTGGTGGAGGTAAGAAGAAAGGTGAATCTACAGTAGTAGGTGAAGATGGAACTACTGCTGGTCCCGCTGGAACATTCCAAGAGGAAATGGGAGATCAGTTGACTGCTAAGGAAACTGAGAAGTTCAATAAAACTATTAAATCCTTTGATAAAGCTATTAAGGCTTTACAAGCACAACTTAAAGGTAAGAATAAGAAACCAAAGGAAGAAGAAGAGAAGAAAGAGGAAGAGAAAGAAGAGAAGAAAGAGAAGGAAAAGGAGTCCAGTTTAGTTGGTACGAAACAGACTGCATTGATTGCTGGTGAAGATGTACCAGAGGGTATTGATGTAATCGTTGGTGGTACGGAAGAAACTAAAAAAACTGTAGAAACAGATACTAAGGTTGATCCAGTAACAGATAAAGTTAAGAAATTTAAGAAGAAAGTTGATGAGAAGAAGGAAGCTAAGAAGAAACCAGAGGGTGTAAAGAGATGGCTTGCTGGTGGTGTAGATGCAATAACAGGAGGTCGTACTGATTTTGATCAACAAGGAGATGGCAGTAAGGCTGAGACTGTAGCAACTCCTCAAGATGGTATATCAGGAGCAACTGGTAAGAAGGGTACTGAAGGTGCAAAAGGTGCCAGAGGACCTATGGGTTGGTTGGCAGGAACTGTTGATTTCCTTAGTGGTGATCAATTAGATTTGGATGGTCGTGGTAATATAGTTGATGGTGCCAAGAATATTATTAATAATGTAAAAGAAACTAAAGAGGTTAAACCTGAGACTGCAACTGTAGATGGTGAACAAGTAACACCTACTACTGCAGAGGCTTCCCCAGAACTTAAAGAAGCTAAGTTAAATGCATCTCAAGCAGTAGCACAAGCACCAGAAACGGATCAACCTACTACCAATACAACTGTTCTTCCTTTAAATACACAAGGTCAACCAGGCGGTCAGACTGGTGATGCAGGAAGGACTAAGATGGGTGCATCTGATGTAACTACAGGTCAATCAGGTAATATTCCTTTCCTTATGCCATTTGATACTTCTAATATTCATTTGGCTCATTCTAAACAAACCTTTAATATAGTATCAAGTTAATGGCAGAAACTAATACCGCCATTAATAAGGTAGTTGATACCACAAAGAAGGCTGTTGAACAGTCTGAAAATACTATAGCGAAGTTTACTAAGTTTCTTGGTGGTAAGACAACTATTCTTAAAAGAACCAAATTACCAAAGAAAAGTGATATTTCAAAAGCTGAGAAGTTTATAAAAAATTGGAATCCTGGCAAGGGTAAAGGTGGTGGTGCTGATAATAAGTTCTTGAAACTTGCTGCTGGTGCTGCAATTCTCACTATGGGTACTATGACTTTCATGCCTACCGATAGTGTTGAGGCTAAGACTAATCAGGTACTTAATGATGAGTATGGTGGTGATAAACAAAAGATGATTGCTGATTTAAAGAAAGAGAAAGATAAAGCAAAAGAGGGTGCAGAGGCTGCTACAGAGTCATCAGAAGGTAAAAACGAAGAGATTGACAAACAGATCGATCATCTTGAAAAGAGTAAAGTAACTCCAACAGAAGGTAAGACTACTCTTGATAAAGGTGATAGAGCCGAGCAGATGCAGGAGGAGATTCATAAAAAGAATAAGATAGATGTTGAGAGGTTCCATAAAGGAGTTAAAGGATTCAAAACTATCGTTGATAGTAAAGCAATTGAAAATGCAATGAAGCCAGGATTCTTGAGTAGTGTAGTTAATCTTGTTAAGGATGTTGGTGGAAAGGTTATTGAAGGAACCAAGAGAGGTGTTGCTGGTTTCGCAGACTTCTTAACGGGAAATATGTTTGATTTCGATAAGAAGAATACACCAGAAGAAACAGTAGATGATGATGGGATACCTCGTGCAGATGGTGTTATTGATGAAAATAAATTAAAGAAAGTTAAAGTAGAGTATAAGGATTCAAAAGAAATAATACAGTCCACTACTACGGTACAGAGAGATAAGTGGATGCCTCCTAATGAAACTTTAGTTGCTGGTCCTCCAATGGCAGGAGGATCAGGGAGTTTAGAGGAGCAAGCCTTTGTACAACTTACCAGAGAACTTGAAGGTACTGAGGGTGATAAAGCCTATAGTAGATGGTTCGGTGGTAGAGATGAAATGGATATGACTAACATGACTCTTCAAGAGGTATATGATGAACAGACAAAGAGAATGAAATCTGGAGAGACTACTTATAAAGTTAATGGTAAAGATGTAAGTTCTGCTGCTGTAGGTGTTGGTCAATTTATGGATCCTTTGACTCAGGTTAAAGAGATGTATGAGGCTCAAGGTAGAGAGTTTGATCCTACTAAAATAAAATTTGATCAGAATGTGCAGAATGAATTGTTGATGGATCTTGCCAAGAGAAAGAGAGGAATAGATCCTTCTAAAGAATTAACTAAGGAAGACTTTGATGTTCTTCAAAAGGAATGGGCAAGTTTTGGAACATATTATGGACAAACAAAGCAAACTACTACTGATACTAAAGCACGTTATGATGAGATCTTACAGGGATTAAGAGAGAATCAAGTTAAGGTTCCAGGCGATCAGGCTGCTCTTCCTCCATCTCAGTATCCATCTTATAATCAACGTGGTAGTGTAAATAATACTGTAATTCAAATGCAGATGTCTCCACCAGAGAGACGAAAAGATATGGCTGCTACTATAACTGCAGGAGGAGTAGTGGTTAACCCTTCCCTTATCCCAATACATGTTAGGGCATCTGCTGATGAAGTGGGAAACCATATTTTATTAACATCACTTACTGGTTAATATGTCATCCTTAGAGAATATAGTTATAAAAAAGGCAATTCTTACGCCTGACAGAAATAAATCAGGGAATGACTCTACTGTTTCTCCTGATTTAGATACGGAAGCAGCAGGTATTGGTATTGAGAAAGCAATAACGGCTGTTGATTATTTTGAAGATATTCTTTCTCCATCAGTATCTTGTTATCTTAAGATATCTGATACTGCAAATTTATATAATAGTGCTCCAATAAGAGGTAATGAGAGATTAGATCTGGTTATTGGAACTGCTTATGGTGATTTTGAATATACTGATGAGAAACCATTTTATGTTGTAGGTGTACAAGATCTGATTCAATCTGAAGGATCGGAAACATTTACAATGCAGTTGGCTACTCAAGAAAGTTTTAATAATGAGACTTCAAGATGTTATAAAAGATATAGAAGAGTACCAATTCACCAACATGTACGTGATATATTGGAAAATACTCTTGATGTAAAAGAAGATAGGATAAAAACAATAGAAGAAACAATGTTTTCTTTTGATTTCCTTGGTAATTTTAAGAAACCTTTTTATACTTGTACATGGTTAGCTCCAAAATCAGTACCAATATTTGAAGGAGCACAAGGAAAAGCGGGTAAGGGTAAATTATCACGAGCTAAAGGTACTGCCGGATTCTTTTTCTATGAAGATTATGATGGATTCCATTTTAGATCTATGGAAAAGATGTTGGATGCTGTTCAAAGTGGTGCAGAGGATGGTAAAGTTCCTGAATATGTTTCAAGTAGTATAACTGAGAGAGAAGCCACGGACAGACAGATAATTCACTCATATATGTCTGCAAATACGCATATCCAGAAGAATTTAAGGATAGGTTTGTATGCTAATCTCACATACTTTTTTGAACCTTTGAGTTGGGAGATAGATGCTATTCATTATAGGATGCAGGAAGAGATTGATAATAATACTGATAATTTATCTCTTGATGATCAGATGAAGGGTACATCAGATCTTTCTCCAAAATTGAATATGCTTGGTGGAAGAACCCCTATACCAAAGGATCTTGTTAATGATGCTTCAAGGATATTGGTTAGATTGGGTGATACTGGAATGAAGGATGATAGTCTACTTAAGGATCAAGATGGTGATCTTGGAGACTCTGGTAGGGATCCAGCAGACATGGCAAAATCCTTTTCAAGATACAATTTGCTCTTCCAACAGTCACTAAATATAGTGATACCAATTAACACAAACATGCGTGTTGGTGGTATAATTAAAGTTGTCCTACCATCTGTTGGACCAGCGCCTGTCGGGGATGCAAAACCTGCTGACAATGAATCCAGTGGATATTATCTGATTAGATGTCTTAGACATCATTTTGAGATTTCTGGAGGACAGAACACTACATCATTGAATCTCGTTAGAGATTCTTATGGTCTATCTTAACTTTCAGACGGTAACTATTATGACCACAAAAATCCCAGAACATGATTTAAATCATGAAGTTTATATTGATCCTAAAGATCATAAAGAACATGTCAATCATGGCATGTTAGAGTACACTGAAGAAGATCTAAAACTTCACAATGATGCTTTTCACGATCATGAAGAAAACGAAGCCAATCCTGGCGATGGTAAGATAAATGACTGGCATACCAGACATCAAGATACCAAGTTAGAAGTTTATTGTGATAATCATCCAGACGCATTGGAGTGTAGAGTATACGACGAATGATTGATAATTCCTTACTTAAGACCAATTTTTTAGGCCGAGACGGATTCGTTTGGTGGATCGGTAAAGTTGCTCCTGCAAAATATTGGAAACAGGCAGCATCTGATTTAGAGGCAGGTTGGGCTTATCGTTGTAAAGTAAGGATCATTGGTTATCATCCTTTTGATGAATCAATGCTTGAAGATAAAGATCTACCTTGGGCTCATGTCATGGTAGATGCAACCTCTGGTTCTGGTCAAGCATGTTTTGGCGAGAGTACCAGAATGGTTGGTGGAGAAACAGTCTTCGGTTTCTTCATGGATGGAGAGGAAGGACAACAGCCCGTTGTTTTTGGTGCATTAGCAAGGACCGTAAGTGAAGATGGTCCTTCCAATGCACCTACTAATGTATTGAATCTTCGAGGTTCATCAAAAGGTGTAGAGGCTAATGCATTTGCAACCAGATCAGGAAGAGATGCTGGAGGATCTGGTCCAACGAATATACCACCAACAAAAGGAGGAACATCAGTAACAGATAGAGTTCATCCTCCTCAGAGCGCACGTAATGATTCAGGAACACCTACAGGTAATGAAGCAGCGAAGCATGGAGAGTTAGATGGTGATATGAGTAAGGAAGGATTGCGGAGACATACTGCATCCGATGACGGAACGGTTGATGGAGACAATGATCAGGGACCTCATACTGGACCTAATGTGTGTGAGAATGATGCAATTTCTAAGATTACACATGCTATAGGTAGTTTCGTTAAGACCGTTAATTCCCTTACACAATTTGGTGAAGCCTATATTGATGCAGCAAGGAATATGGTTGCTGATATTAAGAAACTGATTAATAAGGTTTCTCGAATGATACTGGGTGCAATTAAACAGATCATTCGTATGATTCGTGATAAGGTAATGAAGTTTCTTGGTAAGATATTCAGAAATCTTGTTGGATTAATTGTACCTGAACCACAAAAATCTCCTATCATCCAGGCCTTCAAGAGAATCATGGATTTGATTTTCTGTCTCTTCGAGAAGGCTGGTTTTGATATTTTGGGATTTATTAAGGGGTTGCTTAAGGATTTGATTGGTAATACAATTAATGCAACTGTTTGTGCTATTGAACAGGCAGTCGCTGCAATCTTAGGAAAATTATTTGATGCAATAACTTCTGCTCTTAAACCAATTCTGGACGGATTAGATTGGTTGACGGGTATGCTTAATAATGTTAGTGGTTTATTCATGAAGATTAGTTCTTACATGAATATGATTATGAGTTTCTTATCTTGTGATTCTCTACAGTGTAAGGCTTATGATGATTGGTCACAAGGAATGGGATTATCTACCAAGAATGCTGGTAGTATGAAGTCTGTACTTGATAATATACAAATATTAGATGATTTAGATTATGCCGCTGGAGATGGAAGTCTTTCATTCTTGAGTATGATGGGTGGAGATTTCAGTCAATGGTTTGATTGCAATGAGAAGACAAATAATCCACAAACTCAAGACGATTTATCAAATAGTATTCCAGATGGATTTGTTTATGGTAAGTGTATTCCTCCAAAGGTAGAAGTATTTGGAGATAATGTCAAACCAGCACAGTTATTACCTATAATATCGTCTGAGGATGGTAGTATTCTTACTTTGGTTATAATTCAACCTGGCTATGGGTATGAGGTTCCTCCAAGAATTAGTATTATTGATAAGACTAATCATGGTGGTGGCGCAGTTGCCAGAGCTGTCATTAATGATAAAGGAGAGATAACTCAGACATATATGCTTAATAGTGGCGATGGTTATTGTCCAACAACTGGTGTAGTTCCTCCTAAGTATCCTGTTACTGAAGGTCCTGATCATGAAGGAGATGATCCTCCTCCATTCATTACATTTACTACTCCCGCTGATAATGCAGTTGGTGTTCAGACATCTGTATCAATATCAATGACATTCAGTGAACCTGTTATTAAGGGAGCAGGTGATATTACTATTATTGAATCTGCAACTAATCAGACTCATGAGATGATTCCTGTGGGTGATAAGAGAGTTACTTTCTTGTCTGATAGAATTATAAAGGTAGATCCAAATCTTGACTTAAAACATAATACAGAGTATTATGTTAAAATGACTGAAGGGTCTCTTAGAGATTATGCTGGTCAATCCTTTAGTGGTATTGCCAAGACTGACACTTATAACTTTACTACAAGAGGTGTTGCAGGTATTGGTAGTGAACCAGTAGGTATAGTAACGACTCTTATACCACATAAGCCTGGAATAGGTTATACATCAGGAGATATTGGTCAGGTAGGACAGTGTTCCTTTGAATTGGTACTTACTGCTGCTGGATCTATTGTTGGTATCAAGAATATTATATGTAAGGATAAACATAAGGTAAAACCAACAGTTAATATCTTGACTAATACAGGAATAGGAGCGGAGTTAATTCCAGTAATATCTTACAGTCCAGACTTTGTTCAAGATATTGGAGAAAGACCAGATCGTGTTGATTCTGATGGAAACCCAATCACGGGAGCCGATGGTAGACCATTGGTTGTCGATGTTATTGATTGTGTTGGTAAACCATTAACGAGGGAGTAATATGGCAGATAAACTTCCTGATGACGTACAACAGGTAGATACCAAAGAGTATTACGCAAATTACCCTGGCTTTAGAATAACTTCTGGTAATAAAGTACAGAAAGGTGCCTTGAAAGGTAAGGTAGTAGATCTTACAATCTATACCGATAACAGACAAGGAATTGGATTCTATCAGGATGGATTACATCGTTTAGTAGTAAAGGGAACTTCTTATGAGACTTGTGGTAATGATCTTGATGAAAAGGATTATGCTAAGATAATTTCAGCATCAAATGGTCATATTATGTTGGATGCCCAAGATGGTGACGTAATACTAAAGGGTAGAAACATAAGACTTGAAGCATGGGATGCAGATTCTGAGATAACATTAGACAGTAACAAACATGTCTATATCACTGGATCTATTACTAACATTCGTGGTACTAATATTAATGTCCTTGCAACTAAAGATTTAACTTTAGGTGCTAACTTTATAGAATTGACAGGTGGAGTGGGCGTAGAAGCAGGAACTCAATCAGATATGTTCCAAGGTAATTTCCTTGGTAAGATATTTAAATGGTTGGATAAGTTTGGAGATTTCTTATAATGGCATTTCATAGTTCAATATCTTACGTAGGAGATAAGTTAGTTATTGGTGCTCTTGACATGTCGTTCTTGAGTCCATCTACAAGATTGTTCCCTGGCACTTTAGTTGCCAATGGTCCTTGTTATTTTGGTACGGCAATATCACCAGGCATACCTACTGCAGCAGTGATGATTGGTCCTCCTATAGGTATATCTGCACCATTATCTCTTAGAGTTGATGGTATTACTCAGATTAATGGTATCAAAAATGTTTTTGCTGTTAGTAATTTTTGGGGTTTGACCACCAAATTTGGTGCAACAATCAGAAATGCTCTTAGTCAGACTTCAGGTGTTAATATTAAGAATGCTCTTAACTTAGGAAATGCACAAACACAACTTAATGGTAACCTAAATGTTGCAGGACTTGTCACTATTGGTGGTGTTCTTACTGTTGGTGGTTCCATATCTTGTGCGTGGTTAAGTGGTCAATTGGCAACTGCAAGAGCATTGCCTGGTAAGTCATTTGATATACCTCATCCTTCCAGAGATGGTTATCGTCTAAGATATGGATGTGTTGAAGGTCCAGAGTTGGGTGTGTATGTTAGGGGTAAACTTGAAGGTAAAGGTGTCATTCAGTTACCAGACTACTGGAAAGATTTAGTAGATCCTGATACAATTACAGTACAGTTAACATCCGATAGTCATTATCAAGAGTTATCTTATGAACTTGTTCATTGGGGAACCAAGGTAGAAGTTAAGAATAACTTGGGTGGTGCAATTAACTGTAGTTATCTTATTCATGGTATGAGAAAAGATTTAGAACCACTTATTACTGAGTATGAAGGTACTTCTTCAAGAGATTATCCTGGCGAGGATTTCTTACAAATGAATGATATATACCCATTGCCTGGTAAAGACATAGGTGAGTCATCCTTAAAGATGGATGATATCATTGGAATTCGTGAGGCATCATAATGAGTGCAGCAGAAGACAAAGCAAATAAGATTGCTAAAAGACTTAGAGATGATCGTGTTCAGAAGCTCGATCAAGTTAAACAATTAGAGGAACAACTTACAATAGTTGATGCTGTAATTGATGAGTATGATGAGTTAATTAATAAGTTGGATGTAAAGATACCTCCTCTTATTGAACCTGTCAATACTAAGATTAAGGCAGTTGAGACTGCATATCGTGCCAGAATTTCTCATGGATGTCGTAGTGATTTGAAGTGGATACTTAAAGAAACGAAGAGCCTTCGTCGTGGCGGCGGTGGCAATATGAATATAAATGTATGGGAGGTTATGAAGGATCCTGATACCTATCAAGACATAGGATATTATGGTGCAAAGTATTGGAAGTATCCTAAGAATAGAGAGTATGGATCTAACGTAGTAGAGATTATTGATAATGCAGATGCTAATGTAGGTAGTGGTGCATTAATAATATATGATTCTGATGCTGAGACACTAACTGGTTTCACTACTGGTGTAGTTGCTGGTATCAGTACTGGTGATTATATTACTGATGCTTTACAAGATGCTTTGATATTCCAGTTAGGTAATACTCCAACAGTTGTTGGACTTGGTACTACTTCATATCCAGGCAAAGCATACGCTGTTAGTGGTTTTGGTACTGCTGGTACAACAAGAATATATGAGGATGGTAATATAGGATTCATCACTAACTTTAGTGTTGGTGACTACGTTTATGGTGCTGCAGATAGGAGTGGACAAGGTTATATTGCACCTGACACTAAGATAACTGGGTTTGGAACTGCTATAGGTATTGTTAGTTTTACCACTCAAAATGGTATTCAAAGTAGTACAAGTATTGTATTGAGTTATGCAGATATAGATAAACCCTTAACATCTGGTATTGCTGCAACTGTTGGTCATACTTTCTATGTTGGTATTGTATCAACATATTATTTTGCAGCACTTGATAAACAACCTTCACAGACAGGTCTTAGTAGTTCTTTCCTTGTGGTTAGACCACCTGAGACTGGTGACATTACATTTGAATCAACTAAGAATCCTGTAGACCCAGTAGAGATAGGCATTGCTAAGGGTTCTAATATAGGTAAAGGACATAAACTTGTCTTGATTAATAATAAACAACCTGATATTGTTGCCCAGTGGAGTGAAGTTAAACAAGAACCCGAACCCGCAGTAGGCGCCGGTAAAGTCGAGTATTGGGTTGGTACTACCAACTGGCCAGTGTATTGGCCATTTAATGCAGGTGGTGGTGCAGTACAACCAATATACGCTGCAGAAGGTCATCAAATTATTACTGCTATTGGTGGAACTGCCAACACTACTATGGGATATGAGAATGTTCCTCCAAGTGGTAGTATTCCAGGCGATTGTGGTACTTATGATACTGCCATTGCTACAGCAGAAGAGGAGATGAATAATCAGATTGCCCTTTCTACACCTAAGATTAACCATTATATAAATGGTGCTGCATCATTAAGAGAAATTAGAAATGAAGATGAGACACAGGCCTGGGGATATATGCAAGGTATTGGTTATATAAACCAAAAGAGAGCGGATTTAGAAACCAGAGCAAACTCAGTCAGCGACTTTAACTGGAAAGAGATCACATAATGGTATCAAGACTACATTCTTCTACAGAAATTAATGCATCGAATCCTTCGGTATTAGTGAAAATGAATTACATTGATCTCCATACTCAAGAACTCGATTTCTCTCAGTATAATCTTGCTGAGGATCAAGTCTTTGTGATTGATAATCTATTTCCTGATTATTTCATACACTATGTTGATGATCTAATCATGAATAGTTACGGGTGGTTCTATGGACATACCAGTAATTATCCAACAGATGGACATGATATAGGTGCAGATCCAGAATGGAAAGAGGTTGCTGCATTAAAACAACAAATTTTTCCTGGCAAATCTCCTCATTCTAATGATGGATGTTTCAAAATGATAATGGATGCTGTGATAAACAGTATTGATTTTGATATGGAGATAGGTGAGATCTTAGTGAATGGACAACAGTGGATTCACCATACATTTCCACATCAAGACTGTCCATGTGATAATGGATTGAGTTTTATTTACTATGTCAACAAAACATGGTATGATGACTGGGGTGGAAGTACAAAGATTTTACTCAATGATGAGTGGATAGAAGTACCTCCTAAACCTGGCAGAGTATGTTTCTTTAAAGGAAATATACCTCATCATGGTAATCCTCCTAATGAAACCTATCGTGGTCTTAGAGCGACGTTAGTTTATAAATTTATGAGGAAAGTGCCATTACCACCAAATGAAACGGATACTTGAATTTTTGAAAGCATTATGGGATTGGGGAATGAGTGATGAACCGTAAGTATATCTTTGGTATTCCAATATTTGAGGATGAAATAGATCTGGATAGATTTAATATTCCAGAAGAGGATCCATCAGAACTTGAACCTACATGGGATGCTGGTGTTCCATCTACTTTCAGTACACAGTTAATGTTACCTGATGAAGCATGGAATGAACTTGAGTTAGTAATTCAAAGGAACTTAGGTCCTGCAGGATTACTTGGTCATGATGCAAAGGTAGGTCATGTATGGAGAAATAGATATCAAAAACATCATTATCAAGATGTACATTTGCATCCACATTCTCAGTGGAGTTTCATTGTATATGAGAGTGTAACTTCTAAGACTTCATTTATAAACCCCAATATGGGATTGATTCAGAATCAAATCTCAAGTGGTTTGGGTGATTTTCCCTTAGATTATAAACCTGAACTACCACCAGGCCATATAATTATATTCCCATCATTTATAATGCATCAGGTTAATGCCGGAAATGAAGGTACTACAATTTCTGGTAATATATACATGAAGTACCACCAACACCCAGACGATCAATTCATTGAATAATTATGGCACTTAATAAAGAAGATTTACCAAAGCATTTACAAGATAACATAGATGCGATAGACTCTATAGGTACATCAGAACAGTCTGGTAACTCATATCTACTCAATAATATAGAAGTCTTTGGACAAGCAATTGCTGACATGCACCATAGAGTTAAACAACTTGAAGGTAAGTATGATATGGCATTGAATGAGATAGATACGTTGAAACAGGGACTTAATGAACTCTACAGGGAGCGAGACAATGGTTAAAAGAACTTGGGAACAAGTAGATAAGAAGGGTCGTAAAACCCTCTGGGAATGGGAAGAAACCCCAGAACTTGCTGCCTTTATTGCTAAACAGACTGGTAAACCAGTATTGAATGAGAAACCAGTTAAAAAGGATGAAGCATAGTTTCTTTGCTATTCCATTTTTTACTGATAAGGTAGACCTCAAACAGATAAGTATTGTTGAAGAAGAACAGAAACCTAACTTTAGATCTGGTATCTATTCAAGTTTTGGATGTCCAAGGACAGTAAGTGAAGGTACGATCAACCACTTATCACAAGTTATTTCTAAGAATATTGATACATTAGGTATCCCATACTCTGCCGCAAGGATAGATGATATATGGAGGAATACTTATGTTAGTGATGCCGACTTCCAAGACCCACATCAACACTGTGGTTCTCAGTGGAGTTTTATCGTTTATGAGGATGTGGACATATCTCGCACGGTTTTCTTGAATCCTTACAGATATCGTGTAGAATCACAGATGGAGGTTTACGGACACCTCTTCGCATCCAATCCAGAGTTTTTTGGTCTGGATTGGAGACCCGAACTACATACTGGTGATATAATAATTTTTCCATCATTTGTTGAACATTTTGTCCTGAGTGGTGGAAAAGGTAGTACAATTGCTGGTAATGTATATCTCAGTCCTTAGCATGACTTTAAAAGGCATGTAGGTGGTGTCACCTATATTCTGGACAGGGGTTCGACTCCCCTCATCTCCATTGCAAGGGGATGCCAAGGTTTCGACAGGGTACAAGGAACATGACTGAAACCTGCTCGGATGAGCAAACCACAGATGCAAAACCATCTGACACTGCTGCGAATAACATCGTAGCGTTCTCTCGCATCATGTCGAGAGAATTCTCACGCAGAACCGAAATGGTTCCTGCCTAAGGTGAGATCGGGGTTTAGATCAACCTTGTTACCCAACTGATCCGTGGGGGTGAAATGCCCCTATATAAATGTAAAGCAAATGCGTGTTCACATCTGGTACTCCGCTGACATGGATGAGTGGAGATGGTCACTATTTACAAGAAGATATTCACCTGATGGTAAAGACTCTTATCAAATAACAGGATCCCATAAGGATGTGACAACATGTATGGAAAATGTGAAAACTAAAGTGGAATCATTAGTTAACGATGTTTGAACTTGATCAAGACAAGATGGAAATTACTGCGGTCACAGAGATCGGACCCAGTAAGAATATATCTGCACTAATTATTGACAATTTCTACAAAGATCCAGAGAAGGTAAGAAGGTTTGGTCGTGAGAATGAACTAAAAGCAGAAACTATACCAACAGGACAACCTGGCGTGGGTAAGAGATTTGCAGTTCCTTCTAAGGAGTTAACATTTCAATTTAAACCACTATTCGATCAGTTTGTATATGATGAGAATCTATGGGGTGTACCTGTTAATAAAGAAGATATAGAAGAAGGATGGAAGAATAAAGGATGTATCTTTAATTATACTCTTGGTAGTATGTTAGTTGATAAACCTTGGGGACTTGTACCATATCAGGATAGTTATCCATTTGCTCCTCGACCTTATCAATTCCTACTTACAGTGTATTTGAATACCAAGGAAGAGATTAAAATGTCTGGTGGTGGTACTGATCTATACAGTTTCTTAGGTGAGATGACTATACCAAGACCTAACTTTGCTCAGTATCAAACCGAGAAAGATGTAAAGAATATGGAGATGAGTATAAGGAGTTCATTTGCATGGAAGTCTGAACACGCATTTCCTATGATGTATAATCGTGCTATATTATTTCAGACCCAAGTATTACATCAGGACGAACTATATCCAGGCTCATATCCTGATTTTTCAAGGATGACGCAACTATTATATATCTAAAGATTTATTTGCATGTCTAAATAACCTTAGAAGAAATACTATAGGTTGAAGGTCAATGCCTCTATCAAGATTAGAAAACTTTCTGAAGAATGCTGAGGGTAACATTCTTTATGTTAACCCAAGTGATTTCGACGCTACCGATAGTATCGAAAACAAAGGTAATTCTCAGACACGACCTTTTAAGACAATTCAGAGGGCACTGATAGAGGCGGCAAGATTCTCTTATCAGAGCGGACAAAATAACGATAAGATAGACAGGACAACTATCTTAGCATATCCTGGCGTACACTATATTGATAACAGGCCTGGATATACTATTAGGGATAATGGTGGTACTGCTGAGTACAAGAAGAGAATGAATGCCGGATGGCAAGCAGCAACTCTCAGTCAGTTCACTTCAGAAACAAACTTTGATGTATTAGATCCTAATAATGAACTCTACAAGTATAATAGTACCGAAGGTGGTGCTATTATGCCTCGTGGTACATCTATCATTGGTTTTGACCTTCGTAAGACTAAA
>MDTE01073443.1_pt1 | contig 15752 bp, 15 predicted proteins | sample 811231 | NCBI WGS metagenome assembly MDTE01 (sample SAMN05326651, study PRJNA326480) | marine metagenome | isolation source: seawater | place: Indian Ocean: Red Sea | collected 2010
ATTTTGATGGACCTAGATTATCTTCAATATTGTCTGCAAAAATCCACATATAAAGCATATTGCCTATTAAATGCATAAAACCTCCGTGCATAAACATTGATGTAAAAATAGTTGCAAAAGCAGGCACCGCATAAAGATCCATAGGTAATTGATTGTGTCCCATTAAGACAGAAGGAATTAGTCCATAGGAATAAAAAAGTTGACCAGTTTTATATGATTGAGAACTTAATTGAATTATAAAAATTAGAGTACATAATCCAATTATAAAATAAGTAACAACTGGTTTGTTTGATGTGGGATTATCGTCTTTTAATGGAATCATAACTCATTATAACAATTACTGGCGCAAGTGTTGCAAATAAAAAAGAGAGAAATAATAGTGAACTTGATATTATTTCAGGGAATAAATCAAAAGATAACAATGTCCCTATTAATAAACTTTTAGAAAAATCTGGAGATGGAAACACCACCAATCCTAAAAATAACCCAATTAATATTGATATAATTGTTTTTTTTTCATTAATTTTTTTTTTATAAAAACCATAAAACACTGGAAAAACTGCAGCACAACATAAAAGATCAGCTAACAAAAACAAATATAAAATACTAAAGCCTTTTGATGCTATAAAAAAAACAATAATTGATAGAAAAATTACAATATAATTTGGAGATTTTATTTTTTTATTTATTTTGCCGCCATCAACGATGATTAAGCTAGAAATAGCATTCACAATGGTATCGATTGTACTAACTGTTAGCGATATCGCTAGAACTATTATTATCATATACAATAATTCGTTTTTATCTTTTAATAGTATCGAAAAAAATGACATATCAGGAACTACTTTGCTATCAATAGAAATTGCAATTATCCCTGTTGCACCCATAAAAAAAACAATTGGAATGATAATTAAAAAAGATAGTTTAAGACTTCTATTTAACACCTCATAATTTTTTGCAGCAAAGACTCTCTGCCAATTTCCTTGGTGAAATAGATTTGTTGCAAATACAGCTATGAAAAAAGTTAATCCTGCTGTGTAATTGGGCATATATTTTCCGCTTAATAAATAGCCTGAGTTATTTGTAATATTTTCATAAGATAATAAATCGGAACTAAATATATTATTTATGCATACTAATAATAAAACTATAATTATAAAAAATTGAAAGTTGTCAGTAATTATGGAAGCTCGTAATCCACCATATAAAGTATAAATCAAGGTGGTTACGATTACTAAAGCGGCTGTAATCCATAATGGTGCATTAGAAATATAATTAATCAACGTTGCAACAGCTGTCACTTCTGCGCATAAAAAAATAAACATATAAAAAATGCTCAGCAAAATAATAAATTTAAATAATTTTTTACCTATCTTGTAATAGATGAATTGAGTAAACGTTACTCCTGTAGGAAAAGTTTTTCTTATTTTTTTACCTAGATAAATTAATGCTATCATTGGAAATGCGGTTCCTAGAGAATATCCGATTACAGATCCTATTCCGCCCCACGTTGCTGCAGAAGCTGGACCAAATAATATCCACGCTCCTAATGCTGAAGCAACTAAGCTGCTAGTTAATGATAAAGTTCCAGTGCTTCTACCGGCAGTAAGATAATTTAAACTTCCACGATATTTTCTTGAATATAAAATACCAATCACAGAAAAAAATAGACTAGATAGAAAAACTAATGCTAACGCTTTATTTTGACTTATAAAATATAATTGTTCCATTTCTCCCTCACTGAATTACCGGTCAGGTTCTTAGAGTGTGATCTCAGTCCATATCGGACACCCCTTAGAATATTATTATGATATCAATACTTTGTTTTAAAAACAAACTAAATGGTCAACATAAATTGGTCTCTTAATTCCAAATTTATCTTTTATTTTATGCTGGTGTTCATGATGAGAATGAACAAAAACTGGAATAAGTTTATTGTTCATTGTCCTAAGTGTGTATATAAAATTTGTTCCTCTAAATTTCCTATCTACTACTTCTAGCTTTAAATTACTTTGATCATCGTGTTCTAAATCTTCAGGTTGAATTAAAAGTTGAACTACGGAACCAACTTTCTGTTTTTTAATAAAATTTCCTTTAATTGTTCCTAATTCAGTATTTTCTAAGCTATCATTTCCTGTTACCTTGGCTTCTATTAAAATACCCCTATTTAAAAAATTAACTACTTCAACTGAGTTTGGATAGTGATAAATATTGTAAGGAATATCAAATTGCTTTAATGATTGATCAAGAATAATTCCACACTTATTTCCCATATAAAAAGCCTCATAAGAGTCATGTGTCACTATTATTGTTGAAATATTAATTTCATTTAAAATTTTTTTAATTTTTAACTGCAGTTCCTCTTTTAAACTTTGGTCAATATTTGAAAAAGGTTCATCCAATAGTAGTAAATCTGGCTTTGACATTAATGAACGTGCCAAGGAAACTCTCTGAGCTTCTCCAGCGCTTATTTCATGTGGGTATTTTTGTTGCAATTCCTCTAAGTGTAGTAAATTAACTAAATCATAGACTGAAAAATTAAATTTTTTATCTTTATTTCTATCTGCTCCAAATTTAATATTATCAATAACATTATAGTGAGGAAATAAACAATTTTCTTGGAAAGAAAGAGCTACATTTCTTTCTTCAGGTTCCATATGAAAATCAGATGACGAAATGGTTTTTCCTTTTAATACTATTTTTCCATTTTCTATTTTTTCTAGCCCAGCTATAGTTCTGAGCATTGTTGTTTTACCAATACCGGAAGGGCCCAATAAACAAACTATTTCACCTTCCTTTTCTAAACTAAAAGTAACATTATTAACTTTGTTTTTTTTGCTTGCAGCAAAAGTAACATTTTGGATTTCTAAAAAATTATGACTCATTAAACCTATTAATTATCAGATAGTATATATTTAGAAACTAATAAAATAAATGCACTTGATATTAAAATTAGAAATAAAGATGGTGCGGCTGCAGCTTCAAGAAGGTCTTGTGAAGCATAAATATAAGCTGTAGTTGCAAATGTCTCAAAATTAAAAGGTCTAAGTATTAATGTTATTGGCAATTCTTTAATTATTTCTATTGCTATTAGGATGCTTATCAAAAATACGCTATTTCTAAGATAAGGAATGTGAACTTTCGTGAAAGTTTTAAACTTCGAATATCCTAAAAGATAAGCGCTTTCATCCATTGACTTATTTATTTTTAAATATCCAGATTTAATACCATTAGAGGATAAAGCAAAAAATCTAACGAAATAAACAATCACTAATCCTAAAATAGATCCTATAAACATTGTTTTAAAATTAAAAAACATCAAGCTATCTAGGTAAGAAACTAAAGTTATAAATGCTACCGCTAGTATTACGCCTGGAATGGCATATCCGGATACTGAGAAAGTTGTTAATAATTCAAGGAATTTGCTTTTAGTAACTCTATTTCCATAATTTGCTATGAAAGAGAAAAGAATCATTAAAGAGCAGGATAAGAATACCAATAAAAGAGTATTCAATCCTATAGTCAAAAAATCCAAATCATATAAATATTTTGGAAATTTAAAAGTCCAATAAATCATTTGGATAACAGGGAAAAGGAAACTTAAAAAAAATAAGAGGCTGCAAAAAAAGGTAGCGTAAAAAGATTGTTTACCTGTAAGTTTAACCTTGGGTTTGTCTGCAAAACCTCCTCTGGATGGAGAATGATATCTTGCCTTTTTTCTAGAAAAATTTTCAATAAAAAATAAAAATAAAATAAATAAAAGCAGTATAAATGATAATTGATTTGCTGAAGCTAAATCGTCAAAAGCTATCCAAGAATTATATATGGCTGTCGTTAATGTTGATATGCTGAAAAAAGAAACAGTCCCAAAATCAGATAACGTTTCCATTGCAACCAAAGATAAACCAACTACTATTGCTGGTCTGGCTGAAGGAAGAATAATTTTTAAAAAAGTTTTTTTAGTAGATAATCCGAGATTTCTTCCAACATCAATTAAATTTTGAGACTGGTGATAAAAAGAAGCTCTAGTTAAAACATACACATAACCAAACAAGGAAAAGGAAATAGAAATTACCGATCCTAATAGACCATCAAATTTAGGTATCAAATAATTATATTCGTAAGGTCCAAATAAATAAGTAAGAATTGAAAATGCAGTACCATAATTTTCAAAAAAAGCAGTAAGTGAATATGCAAAAATATAAGCTGGAACGGCAAATGATAGGATTAATGCCCACTTAAAAAAATTAACACCTGGAAATTCATAAAAGGAAACGCAATATGCCGCCCCTACTCCAAAAAAAAATGTTAACACCAGCACTCCTGCTAAAAGTAGAATAGAATTAGATATATATTTTAATAAAAATGTATTTTTTAAAAGCGTGAAATAATCTGAAGTTGACTCAAAAAAACCAAAAAAAACTGTAATTATTGGTAGTGCGACTAATAGTGATATAAAAAATGAACTAACATACCAGAAATTTAATTTTTTAATTAACATTAATTATTTTTATTTTCGAAAAGTGAATTAACTATTGCTTTTATTTCATTTATTTTTATCTCACTTAATTCTCTATCGTTAATCTGTCTATCAACTTTTGATGCTTCGCTTAAACATGGCGCACATCCTACTGAAAATTTATTTAAATTTAATGAGGGATGATCATCTAAATTTATATTTCTTTTGTTTGTGCGCTTCATGCTTATTTTTTTACTCCCAACCTGCTTCTGTCATTATTTTCAACGCGTCAGCTTGGTTTTTTCCATACGATGATACTTTAGTCTTTAGATCTTGTTTAAAATTAAGACCAAACTGTGCAATTAATTGATTAGGTTTAACTCCTTCAATCATTGGATATTCGTACGTATTATTAACAATGTGTTGTTGTGCTTCTTTTGTTAATAAAAACTCTAGCAATTTAATAGCATTAGCTTTATTTGGTGCATGTTTTAACACACCGCCTCCGCTGATATTCATGTGAGTTCCCCTTCCATCTTGATTAGGAAAAAACGGTCTTACTTTTTTCGCTGCTGCTTGTTGTTCTGGACCTTTTTTACCAGATAACATTAAAGCTATATAATAAGTATTTGCTACAGCAAGCTCAGCTTCTCCAGCTGCTACAGCCAAAATTTGAGCCCTATCATTTCCTTTTGGTTTTCTTGCCATATTATTTACTATACCTTTAGCCCAATCCGCTGTTTTCTTTTTACCATTATTTGCTATTAATGAAGCGACTAGAGATTGATTGTAAACGTTATTGGATTTTCTTATTACAACTTTTCCTTTCCAATAAGGATCGGCAAGATCTTCGTAGGTCATACCCTGTAAATCAGAGTCGTTTAGTCTGCTTGGTGCATAATAAATGACTCGTGCTCTTTTAGCTATTCCAAACCAATATGGAGATCTAAAATTAGATGGTATTGCTTTCTTTAATGCTGGAGAGCTTGCTTTTTGAAACATTCCTTTAGATTGAAAAGCTCCCAATCTTCCTGCGTCAGCCGTAATATATAAATCTGCTGCACAATCTTTTCCTTCCTCAATTATTCTTTTTTGTAGCGCTTTATCTTTACCTGATACAACATTCACTTTAATTCCTGTCTTAGCCGTAAACTTTTCGTAAAGCTGAACATCTGAATCGTAGTGACGTGCGCTAAATATATTTACCTCTTCTGCAAAAGACATTTGTCCAAATGCAATTAAAAGGGTCGTAACTAACAAAACTATTTTTCTCATATTTGCCTCTTTGTTTTTTTATAAATTAAGCCAATACTTTTATTGATATTAATAATCATTTACAATGATAATGATTATCAATATCAATTTGCCACACCTGATGCAACTAAAAAGTGTGTTGGAGGTAAACATATCTATGTATATGCTTGGTTGTAATAGGTTTATATGGCAACAGAAAAAATATCGATATTGTTAGGGGATGTTTCAATTGATGGTGATTTGGTTGAAAAAGACAAAGTAATTTTAGATGCAAAAGTTAATGGTGACATTAAAGCTGAAGAAATAGAAACGCACTCCAACTCAAACATAAAGGGTAATATTAAATCTAAAAATGCTTCTATAGGTGGAAAGCTTAAAGGAAACATTAGTTCCGACAAAATAAACATAAAAAAAACAGCTAATATTGATGGTGTGTTAAATCAAAAAACTTTATCTATTGAAGAAGGCGCTACGCTTAAAATTAAAACTGAAACCTACTAGTTTTTCCTAAAATTCCCACTTGCTTATTTTGCTATAAAGAAAATTTCTAAAAGCTACTACTCTTGCAACATTTTTTAATGATTGAGGATAAACAAAATGTGCTTCGGTTTTTGGACCTTCAATTTGCGGCAGTACCCTAATAATATTTGGGACAGAGACTGTTATATAATCTGGAAGTGCTGCCAGTCCAACGCCACTTTGTACTGCAAGCAATAAACCATAAACACTATTAACCTTCATAATTGGTTTTCTTTTTTTATTCTCTTTCATTCCTAATTTTAAAGACCAATCAGGATTGAAAACAGGTGAAGGAGCTCCTCTACCATAAGAAATAAATTTATGTTTATTTAAATCTGATAGAGTTTTTGGATGGCCATATTTCTCTAAATATTTTGCAGAGCCATAAATATGATAATTTATATCAATTAATTTTTTTTGTATATAATTCAACTGTTTAGGTCTTCTCATCCAGATACCGATATCAGCCTGACGAGTGCTTAAATCCAACTCCTTGTCATCAAAAATTAATTCAATTTCAATTTCAGGATTAAGTTTCATAAATTCTTGAATCCTAGGGGTTAGCCATGTGGTGCCAAAACTTACAACGGTGGTGACTGTTAACTTTCCGCTTGGTTTATCTTTTTTTTCTATGAAAGTAGATTCAACATCTTTTAGTTTAGAAATAACCTCATGTGCAGTTTTAAATAAATATTCACCATTTTCTGTTAAAGAAAGTCCCCTAGCGTGACGTTCAAATAATTGAGTTTTTAGTTCTTGCTCCAGAGATTGTATTTGCCTACTAATTGCAGATTGACTTAAATTTAATACGTACGTTGCTTTTGTAAAATTTCCTGATTCTGCTACAGCATGAAAAATCTTAAGTTTATCCCAGTCCATTATTTATTTACATCTACTAATATTTTGTTAGATAATTTTCCCTCAAGCATACTTGGAAAAATATCAAGCAATTCATTCAAACTAACTGTCTTGATTGATTTTCCTAATATATCAAAATTAATTAATTCAGCTACTTGTTGCCAAATAAATTCTTTTCTTTTTTTACTGACTGTTATTGAATCTATTCCCCATAATTTAATTCCTCTTAAAATAAAGGGAATTACTGAAGTATTTAACTTATTACCACTTGCGTTTCCACAGGCAGCAATTACTCCTGAATGTTTTGTTTGAGATATTGCATTAGCTAATATATTACCACCGACGGTATCAACAACACCATCCCACATTCCTTTACCTAATAATTTAGGTTCACCTTCTAATTCTTTTCGATCTATTATATTTTTGGCACCTAATTCTTTTAAATAACTACTTTGGCTCATCTTTCCTGTAACAGCAGTAACATTATATCCAAGCTTTGATAATGCCATTACCGAGACAATCCCCACTCCACCTGTTGACCCAGTAACCAAAACTTCATTTACTTTTTCTCCTAACAATATTTCTTCTCTAGCTTTAATAGCAAATGAACAAAGTAAAGCTGTAAATCCTGCTGTACCCAACATCATTGCTTGTTTTGTGCTAATTCTACTAGGATTTTTTATAATAAAATCTTTTTTTACTTTAGCATACTGTGAGTAACCTCCATGAAATAACTCACCAGCCCTACATCCCGTTAATATTACCTTATCACCTTCTTTAAATTCATCATCATTGCTTTGTTCAACTATCCCAGAAAAATCAATACCAGGTATTCTCGGATATTCTTTTATTAACTTTCCCCCATTTTTTAAGATCATAGAGTCTTTAAAATTTAAATCCGAATAATCTATTTTGACGAGAATATCTCCGTCTGTTAAAAAACTTTTATCTAATGATTTTATTTCTCTAGAAAATTTTTCTCCAGATTGATCTAGTACAATTGCTTTGAACTTATCGCTCATTTTTTGTTAAAAATTTTTTTAGGTCTTAATTTTTATTAATATATCTTAAGTAGCGATTTTGAAAACTTAAATCATCTTTAAAAGCACCTAGAAAATAATTAGTTACTGTGCGTGTATTTTCTTTTTTAATACCTCTATTAGTCATGCACTGGTGCAGAGCATCTATTGTTACAGCTACTCCTCTAGGTTGTAGTACTTCCATTATAGTTTTTGCTATTTGCATTGTTAAGCGCTCTTGTGTTTGAAGTCTCTTTGAAAATGCTTCAACAACTCTTGCTAGTTTGCTTAAGCCAACTACTTTTTTTGATGGAATGTAAGCTACGTGAGCTATACCTATTATAGGCGCCATATGATGTTCACAATGACTTTGAACGCTAATATTTTTTTCGATTATCATGTCATCGTAACCTTCAATTTCTGTAAAAGTTTTTGATAAATAAACCCTTGGATCTTGATTGTAGCCATTAAAATATTCTTTAAACGCTTTAACAACTCTTTTAGGCGTCGATAGCAATCCCTCTCTATTTGGGTCCTCACCAATCCATTGAATAATAATCTTGATAGCTTCTTCAGCACTTTTGTCTGAAATGCTATGTTTTTTATCTTCCTTTTGGTTTGTATCTTTAACTAATTTCATTTTTATAGCATCGTTATTATTGCAAATTTATATATAATGCAATTTATGTTTAAAAAAAGACATAGTATTAAACAAGTTGAAGAAGGCAAGTATTTATCGCCAAAATTCGACGAAAATGGCTTAATACCAGTAATAGTTTCGGACTACAAAACTGGTGACATTTTGATGCACGGATATATGAATAAAAAAGCCTTAAAAAAAACAATTGAAACTAAGGAATCTTATTTTTGGAGTCGTTCAAGAAAAAAGATGTGGCACAAAGGCAAGATTAGTGGATTTAAACAACAAGTAAAAGAAATTAAAATAGATGATGATCAAGATGCAATTTGGTTGTCTGTGGATATAGGAAAAGGTGCTAGTTGCCATGTAGGTTATCGCTCTTGTTTTTATAGATCTATACCCTTAGGAAAAACTAATAAAACAAAAAAAATGAAATTTAAAGAAAAAAAGAAATTGTTTAATCCAAAAAAAGTTTACAAAGGTATAGCAAATCCAACAAAACTATAAAAAAAAATGAGTGAAGACAGCTACCAAAAAAATGTTTTAGGGGAAAAGCTCGAACCATGTTCGAACGATCCTCTGACTGGCTGGTTTAGAGATGGATGTTGCAATACGGATGATATTGATCATGGTGTTCATACTGTATGTGCCAAAGTTACTAATAAATTTTTAGAGTGGTCCAAAAATGCAGGGAACGATTTGATTACTGCACATCCAGAATTTAATTTTCCTGGATTAAAAGATGGTGATTGTTGGTGTGTATGCGCAGGCACTTATGCGCAATCTATAGAAGCTGGAACAGCTTGTAAAATTTATTTAAAGAAAACAAATTATAAAACTCTTCAACTAATTCCTTTAGAAAAACTTAAAAAATACGCAATTGACTTATCTTAATTAAGCTCTCTAGCAACTTTGCCAGAACATGAAATATCATTTCCTCTAACTGGATCTAATATCTGAACTTCAGCAAATGTGTTTATTAATATAAAATTTTTTTCTTCTTCGGATAAAGATAAGTTGTTTAAAAATCTAGATAAAAAAATTTCTTCCATTATAGAATTTGTTAGGTGTGAATTTCTTTTTTTAGAAAAAATATTATAACCTTGTTTTCCATACAAAAGAATGTTTCTTAAAATATTACAGTCAGTCATTTTGGGTTTATATTTTTTTTCTGAATATCTTCTTTTATCCATTACTCCAATAATAGAAACTACAATTTTATTATCATCTTTTAAAAAATCTACTTGGGTACCTATCTTTTGAAATTGAACTCTTATAGGCATCATTTGCGCACCTAATAAAACATGCCTTTGAACTAATTTGTTTTCAATTTTTAAAAGCACAAAATCCAAATATGAAGTATTTTTTTTTTTTAGATTTTTAAATGTTGTGTCCGCTGAACTTAAATGGGTAAAAAATAAAAATACAAAAGTTAGTGCAATTTTTTTCATTTTTTAATTACATATTTCCATAGCGAGGTCCACCACCACCTTCTGGAACAACCCATGTAATATTTTGGCTTGGTTCTTTAATATCGCAAGTTTTACAATGAATACAATTTTGCGAATTAATAATAAATTTTTCTTTTTGAACTTCGTATACCCCAACAGGACAGTATCTTTGGGCAGGTTCATCGTATTCCTGTAGAGTATAATTAATAGGCAAGTCAGGATCTTTCAATTTTAGATGTACAGGCTGATTTTCAGTGTGGTTGGTGCCTGTCAAATATACTGAACTAGTTTTATCAAAGGTGATTTTACCATCTGGTTTAGGATAATTTATTTTTGGCATTTGACTAGCAGATTTTAAAGCTTCGTGATCAGAATGTTTGTGTTTAAGGGTAAAAGGTAATTTTCCTCTAAATATAATTTGATCCAAACCAGTAAAAATAATTCCTAAGATTAAACCCCATCTAAAAAAAGGTTTTACATTTCTAGCCAAATATAATTCTTTATAAACCCAACTTTTTTTAAATTTTTCTTCATAAACTGACAATTCAGTTTTATTTTTGAGATGATCGTAAATTGATTCCGCTGCAATTATCCCACTTTTCATTGCTGTGTGAGATCCTTTAATTTTAGGCATATTCAAAGTTCCTGCGTCGCATCCGATTAGTAAAGCTCCTGGCATATACATCTTTGGTAAACTTTGAATGCCGCCCTCTATCAAGGCTCTAGCCCCAAAAGCAATTCTTTTTCCTCCCTCTAACGTTTTTCTAATATCTCTATGTGTCTTAAATCTTTGAAATTCATCAAAAGGTGATAAATAAGGATTTTTATAATCTAGCCCAATTACATAACCAATATAAATCTGTTTTTTTTCAGCATGATAAATAAAACTTCCTCCATAAGTTTTGTTATCCATTGGCCAACCAGCTGTATGAATAACTAAACCTTCTTTATGTTGCTGATCGTTTACTTCCCAAATTTCTTTAAAACCAATTCCATATTGTTGAGGACTTTTTCCAGCATTAAGATTATATTTTTTAATAAGTTGCTTTCCTAAATGTCCTCTGCAACCTTCAGCGAATACTGTTACTTTAGCATGTAACTCCATTCCTTCTTGATGACCTTCTTTTTTGTTTCCCTCCTTATCTAAACCCATATCCAAAGTAGCTACTCCTTTTATAGAACCATCTTCTTTATAAAGAATTTCGCTAGCTGGAAACCCAGGGAATATTTCTACACCCAATTTTTCTGCCTGTTCTGCTAACCAGCGGCAAAGATTTGCGAGACTGATGATATAATTTTTGTGATTTTTTTGAACAGATGGCAAAAGCCATGTGGGCCAACTTAATGATATATTTTTTCCTAAAAATAAAAATTTTTCTTTAGATACTTTAGTTTTGATTGGTGCTCCCTCATCTTTCCATTTTGGTATTAATTCATCAAGTGCTTTTGTTTCAAAAACGTTTCCACTTAAAATATGAGCACCAACTTCAGATCCTTTTTCTAATATGCAAACACTTAAATTTGGATCAAGTTGTTTTACTTTGATTGCTGCAGATAATCCTGCTGGTCCAGCTCCAACGATTACCACATCGTATTCCATTGTTTCTCTTGGCATACATTAACTATATCAAACTTATTATTTTTGGATAGTATTGAGTTTATTTAACTCTTCTAAAAATTGTGGAAGTGCTTCGAATAAATCTGCTTCCAAACCATAATCAGCAATACTAAAAATTGGAGCTTCTCCATCTTTATTTATTGCAACTATGATTTTGCTTTCTTTCATTCCAGCCAAATGTTGAATGGCACCAGAAATACCTACGGCAATATATAATTCGGGAACAACAACTTTGCCTGTTTGTCCAACTTGATGATCGTTACTTATAAATCCTGCGTCAACTGCTGCTCGCGATGCTCCGACAGCTGCATTTAATTTATCTGCAATTGCATTAATTAGTTTAAAATTTTCACCGCTTTGCATACCTCTACCGCCTGAAATAACAACTCTTGCAGTGCCAAGTTCTGGTCTTTCTGATTTAGTTTGTTCTCTTTTAATAAATTTTGAAATATTTGGGATATTTGTTGAATCAATTTTTTCTACTGAAGCTGACCCTCCTGAGGTTGGGGCCGCATCAAAAGATGTTGGTCTTATTGTAATACATTTTTTTTTATCATTACTTTTAACTGTAGCAAAGGCATTTCCAGCATAAATAGGTCTAACAAAAGTATCTGGGCTATTAACTTTTGTTATATCACTTATTTGAGAAACATCTAATAATGCTGCTACTCTTGGCATAAAATTTTTTCCAAACGTATTCGCTGATGCTACTATATGAGTATATTTTTCTGATAATTTTACAACTAGTGGAGTTAAATTTTCTGCCAAATAATTTTCATAATTGCTAGAATCTGATTCTAAAACTTTTTTTACTAATGGAATTGCGGCTACTTCTTTACACACATTATCGCATTTACTACCAGCTACCAAAACATCTATGTTTGAATCAATTTTAGATGCAGCATTAATTGTATTTAAAGAAAACGTTTTCAGTTTTAAGTTGTCATGCTCTGCTATTACTAAAACAGACATTAAATTACTTTCGCCTCATTTTTAAGTTTGCTAACAAGTTCTGCTACGCTCGCTACCTTAATTCCACCTTTTCTTTTTGGAGGTTCTTCAACTTTTATCTGTTGGATCCTGTTTGAAATATCAACGCCTAAATCTTTTGCAATTAATTGCTCCATTGTTTTTTTCTTTGCTTTCATTATATTAGGAAGCGAAGCATAACGTGGTTCATTAAGCCTTAAATCGCAAGTAACAATAGCTGGCAAATTTATTTCTATAGTTTCTAATCCTTCATCAACTTCTCTGGTTACTTGTATTGATTTATCTTTTAACTCTATTTTTGATGCAAATGTACCTTGAGACCAGCCTAATAATGCGGAAAGCATTTGTCCTGTTTGATTACAATCATCGTCTATAGCTTGCTTTCCCATAAAAATAATATCAGGTTTCTCTTTTTCAACTACTTTTTTTAAAATTTTGGCAACGCCCAGTGGCTCAATATAACTATCGGCCTTCACATGAATTCCTCTATCTGCGCCTACCGCCAAAGCTTTTCTAACAGTTTCTTGTGCTTTTTCTTCTCCTACGGTAACAACAACAATCTCTTTAACTTTACCTGCTTCTTTAAGTTTTACTGATTCTTCAATAGCATTATCATCTGGTGGGTTTGTAGACATTTTAACATTTTCTGTGTTAACGCCTGAGCCATCTTCTTTCACTCTGATTTGAACGTTGTAATCAATTACTCTTTTAACTGCTACTAAAATTTTCATTTAAGCTCTTAATAGTTTATTTTCTGGGTCGTAAGGACTTTCATCTAAAATCGTAACGTCGTGCATTTTACCAAGAATATCAATTTTTAATTTTTGTCCTTTTGTCGCAATTTCTGGCTTAACCATTCCTAAAGCTATTGACTTATTTAATCTAAAGCCAAAATCTCCACCTGTTGCTCTTCCAACAACTTTTCCATTATTATAAATTGGATTGTTTCCTAATACATCAGCGTCATTAACATTGTGTACTTCCATTGTTACTAATTTATTTTGAAAACCTTTTTCTCTCCATTTATTTAGAGCTTCCAAGCCAATAAAATTTCCTTTGTTTGGGTGTATGAATCTATCCAAACCAGACTCATATGGAGAATATTCGATAGATAATTCTGTTCCTACTAATTTATACGATTTTTCAACTCTTAAACTATTCATCGCTCTAATACCAAAAGGTTTTAAACCAAGATCTTTTCCCTTATCCATTAATTTGTCAAATATGTGGTTTTGATATTCGATTGGATGATGAAGTTCCCATCCTAATTCTCCAACAAAATTTACTCTTATTGCTGTACATGGGGCATTACCAATATCTACTTTTTTAGAACTCAACCATTTAAAATTTTCATTTGAAAAATCATCTTTAGAAATTTTTTTCATCAATTCTCTGGCTTTTGGGCCGGCTACAACTAATACTCCTATTGCATTTGTTAAATTTTCAAATTGGACTGAGCCATCTATTGGCATCCATTTTTGTATCCAATCGTGATCTAATCTTTGAAACGCTCCTGCTGAAACCAGGTAATAGCAATTTTCCGCTTCTTTCATTATCGTAAATTCGGAATGCACTCCTCCCTTTGTATTAAGGGCATGACATAAATTAACTCTCCCTATTTTCTTGGGAAGTTTGTTGGCAACTAAATAATCTAAAAATTTTTCTGCGCCTGGTCCCTTTATTCTACATTTAGCGAACGCAGTCATATCTAAAAGACCTACATTTTCTTTTACATTTTTGCATTCTTTTTCAACTGCTTTAAACCATTTAGATCTTCTAAATGACCAATCATCTTTCTGCTCCATTCCATCAGTTGCAAAAAAATTTGGTCTCTCCCATCCAAATTTTTGGCCGAACACTGCCCCTAATTTTTTCATTCTGTCATAACAAGGTGCTTGCCTTAAAGGCCTTGCTGCTTCCCTTTCTTCATCAGGATAATGAATGATAAAAACATTTCTATAGGCTTCTTCGTTTTTTTCTTTTAAATACGATTTAGAACAATAGTCTCCATATCTTCTAGGCTCTACCCCAAGCATATCAACTGTTGGCTCACCATCTATTATCCATTCTGCAAGTTGCCATCCTGCTCCGCCTGCAGCTGTAATTCCAAAGCTATGTCCTTCATTAATCCAAAAATTTTTTAACCCCCAAGCAGGTCCTACTATTGGGTTTCCGTCTGGCGTATAACAAATTGCACCATTATAAACTTTTTTAACTCCAACTTCTCCAAAAGCTGGAACGCGATGAATAGCTCCTTCTATATGAGGAGCTAGTCTTTCTAAATCTTCTTGAAATAATTCATACTCTGAGTCTTTTGAAGGTCCATCTACATAACAACAAGGAGCACCATCTTCATAAGGTCCCAATATAAGACCTCCAGCTTCTTCTCTCATATACCATCTGCTATCGCTGTCTCTAAGCACTCCCATTTCTGGCTTTCCTTCTTTTTTTCTTTTCACAATTTCTGGATGAGGTTCTGTTACAATGTATTGGTGTTCAACAGGTATAACTGGAATTTCTAATCCAACCATTTTACCGGTTTGCCGTGCAAAATTTCCTGTACATGAAACTACATGCTCGCATTCTATTGAACCTTTATCAGTTTCTACTACCCATCCATTTTTTGTTTGTTTTATTCCAACAACTGTTGTGTTTCGATAAATTTCTGCTCCTCTATTTCTTGCACCTGTTGCAAGAGCTTGAGTTAAATCTGCTGGCTGTATATATCCGTCTTCAGGATGTTGAATAGCTCCAATTAAATCTGAAGTGTTACATAATGGCCAAATTTCCTTTACTTGATCAGGAGTTAAAAATTTATAATCAACACCAATAGTTTGAGCTACTCCCGCGTACTGATGATACTCATCCATTCTATCCTTGGTGCTTGCTAATCTAATATTTGATACAACACTAAACCCAACATTTTTTCCTGTTTCTTTTTCTA
>MDTE01171040.1_pt1 | contig 15751 bp, 13 predicted proteins | sample 811231 | NCBI WGS metagenome assembly MDTE01 (sample SAMN05326651, study PRJNA326480) | marine metagenome | isolation source: seawater | place: Indian Ocean: Red Sea | collected 2010
ATATTTTCCATATTATTTTCTCTATTAATCAAAACAATAGTTTATCTAAATAAGGCAATCCAAAATTTTAAACTAAAATTGAATAAGGATTAATAATCTTAACTAACTAATGAATTATCACTATTTTCATATAATTAATTCATTAGATACTAGATATGGAGGTCCTCCAATAGTAGTCACAAGTTTAGTTAAAGAACAAAAGAAACTAGGTAATAGAGCTACAATTATTACAACATATCTTAATGATGAAGAATTAAATGCAGTAAAGTCTGAATTTAGTTATTTGTCAGACATAGGAGTCGAATTAATCTTATTAAAAGGGATTTCTTTTTACAGAATATCATTAAAATTAATTATATTTTTATTTAAAAATAAAAAAAACAATTCGATATTTTATTTTCATGGTATGTATAGATGGCCAACTTCAATAGCAGCTTTTGTTTGTCGTCTAAAAAATTATAACTATGTAATTAGAGTCCATGGAGCTTTAGATCCATACCTTTTTAAAAAATCAACAAATGGAAGATTATTTTACATTTTCAAAAAATTAAGTGAATGGATTTTTGATTTTAAAAACTTTAAAAAGGCAATGTGGATTCATACCACATCAAAAAATGAGTTAGAGAAATTACCAAATTTTTTGAAAAAAAACTGTAAACTTGAAATAATACCAAATGGTATTTCCATTCCTTCTGAAGAAAAATATATTAATATAAAAAACAAATATAAATTACCTAACCACCAAAAAATATTACTTTACATAGGACGAATAAATGAAAAAAAAGGTTTAGATATATTGATTAATTCCTACTCACTAATTTTTGAAAGAATAAATAATTTATCTCTTTTAATTGTTGGTCCTGATAATGATAACTATAAAGCTAAATTAAAAAGATTATTACTTAAAATGGATCCAAAAATATCTAAAAATATTATTTTTGATAATAAAATACCTAGAACTATTATCAATAGCTACTTTACTCAATCAGATTTATTTGTCCTTCCATCTCATACAGAAAATTTTGGAATGACAGTTATTGAGAGTATTTACTTTGGTACTCCAACATTAATTTCCAAGAATGTAGACATTTATAATGATTTAAAAAATAAAAAACTCGTAAAAGTTATAAAAGAATTAAAACCTGAAAATTTATCTAATGCAATTTTTGAATCGCTTAATGATATTTCATATAAAAAAAAAGTAAATAAATTTGGAAGATCTAAAATCAAAAGTATGTATTCATGGAAAAAAATCGCAATTGATATAAATAAGTTAGCTGAGAAATATTTTATGTAAAAAACATTTGTAATTTTTTTAAAATTTGCAAATAATCTGAATAAATTATCACTACCTTGCTAAGACAAAATAAAGCTCTGAAAGGCTATCTTTTATTCCACAATACAAGTAAAAAATGTTTTTTCTTACTTTTTTTTGTGAAAACCATTTGAGATTTTTTGTTCATAAATTTTGCAACTAATTTGAATAAAGTAACTCGATTTTAATAAGGCAAAATAAAAACCTACAAGGCCATCTTTCCATCCTGCAAAAAGAACATATTGAATAAAAAAGTATATTGGACCTGAAAGGGGACTTTCTAAAATTAGATACTTTAATTTTTGCTTATTATTAAATTTATTTGAAGACATATCATTTTTTTTTATTTTTAAGTATCTGTATGTTTCCCATGATGAATATTGATTATGTTTATCAATATATCTTTTAATTCCATTATTGTCTTTATGATCTATTTCAGACATTATTGAACCAATTTTTCCATTAATTATTGGATGTTCATGAACTTCCATATCTAAATTACTCCAATAATTTTCTTCTATTCTTTCATAATTTCCACAGTTTGCTTTGAATAAAGCAAGCTTCTTCATTTTTACTCCACCTCGCAACTTTTTTCCTAAAAAATAAATAGAATAATTTAAATAAAATCCCTTATTTTTTGTCTTCGGTAAGATTTGATTGATTTCTGATTTAAAAGATTTTGATAAGATTTCATCTGCATCTAAGAAAAGTATCCACTCAATTTCTTTGGCATAGTTAGCTAAAAACCAGTTTCTTTTTTTTGGATATTTACCATTCCATTGAAATTGGATAATCTTAGCCCCTAATGATTCAGCTATTGATGTTGTTTGATCAGTGCTAAAAGAATCAATAACAAAAACATTATCGGCAAAATCATTGCCTATTGCATCTATACACTCTTTGATATGTTTTTCCTCATTATATGTAGGAATGGCTATTGTGAGATTATAATTTTTCAAAATAATTCAAGAAAATAATTTTTTTAATAATATTTGCTTTAATTTTGGATAAAGTTCAAGAAGTTAATAAGATTTAAAATTTAAATATATATTTTTGAATATTATTCTATAATAATTTATGATTTTTTTTATCCCACTATATAAATTATCATATTGATTAAGAAAATTTATTTTTTATTAAATATTCAATAATAATTTAATTACTAATCTTTCAAATCTAGGATAATTTCAATTTCTCTTTTATTTTCATTATCGTTGTAAAAAATTATTTATAAAAAATTTTTTATTTCTAGAAATTTTTTTATGATTTGATTAAATTTAATATTGCAATGAATGGGGGGGGAATCTATAATCTTATGAAATAATAAAATGAGAGATTATCATATAAATTTAATTTGTAATTATTATACCTTACTTTTTTATTAATCAGATTGTCTTTTATTTGCTGATTTAAGATTCAAATTTGAATTTAATAATATTATTAAAGCCCCAAAACAACTAATATAATCTACAAATCTGAAGTCCAAAGCTCCAGACATAATCGATAATACTATGAACGAATAAATAATCTTTTTTGTAGGATTTAATTCTATTTTTTTGTTATATATAAGTATACAAAATAAAAATACCGGTATAAATCTTGTAAAAGCTAATAAAATAAAACCTACAATATAACCCCATTGCAATAAATTTCTCTGAACGACAAACTCCCCACTTCTTTTATAACTATCAATTCTATCAACATAAGTATTGGAATTAGTTAATAGAACACCGTAACCAAATTTTGGAAATAAATTAATATCTTTACTAAATCCTAATTTTTGAGTTATTGGATCAAATATTCCCATTTGCATTGCAGGTCTAGTAATAAATCTATAATATAGTTTAATAACAACTCTATTACTACTAACATCAAATAGTATTGAAGTAAAATCTCTTGCAGGCTGAAAAGTTGCAAATATTAGTGCTAATGATAAGAAAATAGCTGCTAGTCCACTTATTATCCTTTTTAGCTTTCTTTTTGATAACTTTGACTCAGTCCAAAAAATAATTAGAATTGGAAATACTAAAAAATATAGAAAGAGGATTGAAGTAGATATAGAACTTAATAAAATGATGAAAATAAATAATATAAAAGTTATTAATTTTATTAATTTGTTATTAACTTCTCTAAAAATAAGAAATTGAAATAATGGAAAAATAGCGATTGGCATATAAAAAATGCCTCCAGATCTCAGAAGTGATTGATTAACTCCATGAATCGCATGAACTTCTGCAAAAGAAATAAATCCAAAGCTCTCAAAAACTAATATAGTTAAATGAGATAGAGAAATAAGAATTGTCGATAATAAAAGAAGCCTTGAATATTTCTTTTTATTAATAATATCTTTATCATAAAATGCAAATACTAAAAATATGGGTATTGGTAAAAAAGAGCCAAATGCATCAAGAATAATATTCTGTAGATTACCTGGAGAAAAAATTAATGAGAATATAAATGCAAGTGTAAGAAAAAATATATTTATTTGACAAAGTAAAGTTATAGATTTCTTATTCAAAAAATCTCTTTTTTTAATTATATTAAAACATTTAGTTATTATTATTAAATAGTTAAAAGCTAAAAATAAAGCAAATAAATTCTGATTAATTAATTCCGTTTTCCTTAGTAAAGGAATTAATAAAAGGGAAATATAAGATAATGTTAATAATAACTGCATTCTTTATCTCCAATAATCAATTTTTTCTTTGGACAAAAAATCATTATTATAACCCAAGAATTTTATATTATTTTTTCTTGCAGCTTCTAAATCATTAAATGCATCTCCTATTAATAGGAAATCCAAATTTAAAAATTTCTTATTAAGATTTTTAATTTCCTTAATAGATTGAATTTTATTTCTAGGCGATCCTAAAATGCCATTAAAAAAATCGATAATTTTTAATGCCTTTGCAGCTTTGATAAGTTCATCATTAGAAGATGCAGATGCAATATACATTATCTTATTTTCTTTGTAGAAAAATTTTATGATATCCATAACTTCATTCCTTAATATTTGTCTGTTTGAAATTCTTGATAAGCAATAATCTGAAAAACGTTTTAAAATAACCTTCTTTTTCTCCTCCGTAATTGATATAGAGAATTTTGAAAAAAACCAATCTAATTTTGCATATCGTGATAATCCTCCATTTTCTCTGTGATATTTTAACAACTCATCTACTTTAAATTTCTCAAAATCATTTAATGCATAATAAAAAGCATTTACTCTAATATTATTACTATTTACAATTACACCATCAAAATCCCATATTAAAACTTTGAATTGTTTAAGGTATTGGATGATTGATTTATTTGTGATTATTTTCAAAATTGGCTTTTATATAATAATGAAGCAATTCTAAAATCTAATTCAGTATCAATATCATACCCTTTTTTTTCAGAATTAATAAATATATACGGATTAAATCCTATTCTTTTTCCAGTCTTAAAAAAATCTCTTGAAGCAATAAAAATTGCAGAATCGACAGAAATATGATCATTTAATGTTTGAGTAGATGGCCAAAAATCATTTGAAGCATTTATGAAATTATTTTGTTTTACAGAGAAAATATATTTTTGCAACTTTATTCCACTTAGCAGAGAATCATACTTTTTATTTTCAATAACATTTTCTTTATATATTTTTATAGCTTCAACATAATCATTGCTCTCAAAAAATGGCGATGTGACATGAGTCCATATGATATGTTCTGAATAACTGATTTTATATGCATATTTTATAAGATCCTTAAGATTTGTATTATCTTCTGCTAAATAAGAAGGTCTTTTATCTATCAATAGTCTTTTATTAATTTTTTTAATTTTTTCCGCTATATTAATGCAATCAAGATCATCAGTGCTGAGAATTATATTATTTATATTTTTTATTTTTATCAATTGTTCCAATTTAACTTGGAGTAGTGACTTATTTTTTTCACAAAAAGGCCTTGAGTTTTTTTTAATTACTCTTTTAGATCCTCCCCTACAAGGTAAAAATAAATCAAAACTCAATTCATCCATAAATGGTACCTTCTTTAATATTTGTATAGTAGGTTGGAGTTAAACTTGTTAATGTAATTTCTGGATATATAAATCTTAATTCATCAATTAAATTTTGATTTTTTGTATGTACAAACCTATTAAATGGTTTTTTTAATTCTCCATATCCATCCATGCCAATTAAATTGACATTAATACTTGTTAATTCTAAATTATTTTTTAACTCTATAATTAATAATATTGCATATAAAAAACAAGATATTTTGATATTATCACTAAATTTATTTTCATTTATTAATTTTAAGAAATCAAAGTTTTTTTGATTAATTTCAGTTTCTATTGAGTTAATATTTTCAGTACTAATAATTACATCAAATAGTTTTCTATCTTCATGTTTTTTATCCACCAAGTTCGATTTATAAACCTTATTAATCCTATATTGCTCATTGCTATTCCAGCAAAGAATCTTAGTTGAATTAATTGAAAAAGATAAATCCATATATTTAGCACTTGTAAAAATTACCAAATTATTTTTTTTACTATTAATCCAACTACAAATATCTTCTTTTCTTTCTTTAATCTGGATACCTCCTCCAATAATCGTAAAATTAATTTCACTATTAATCTCAGGTCTCAAAATATTAATAAAATCATCTATTTTGATTCTATTAATATTTTTTAATTTGCTATTTAAAGGCTTTTTATTAGATAAAGATCTATTAATTGTTGACAATTGAGATCTAGCCTCATTTATGTAGTCAGGATATTTCTGATAAAGGCCACTTAACATATAAGCAAAGGAATAACCCCATCCAAACTTAGATCTTAAATATTCAAATTCCTCAATTAAATAGGAGACAGTATCAAGATCAATATTTTCCATATTATATTTTTTAACGAGGAAACATGATAATAGTTCAGTTTGCAGGTTTCCAGCGCCTCTTCCAAAACCACCTATTGTCGCATCAACAATATCTACATTATTTTTTAAAGCCGCTAAAGTATTTGCAAAAGCCAGATTTAAATTATTGTGTGGATGAAATCCAAATGAGGTATTAAGTTTTTGTTTGATTTTCATATTATTTATATTTTCCATAAAAGCAAAAATATCGTCAGGAAACATAGAGCCGTAAGAATCAACAAAAGAGATACATTGGAAATGACTATAGTTTTTCAAAATTCTTTCAACAAATTTTTTATCTTTAAAGTAAAGATGCATCCTCATTAAATTAATGGATGTTTTTGAAATATCTAAGTTACTTTTTTCTATTAATGATTTAAATTGAATACAATTATTAGGAGCTATTGCAATTCTAAAAAAATCTATATCTTTATTAATAGGATTAATAAGCTCATTTAATTTATCAATATGATTAATTTCTTTAGCATCAATCATTACTCCGATTTCCCCATCATAATATTCCCTTATGTATTTGATTATTTGCAAGCTACAATATCTCATTGGTCCATAAAATTTATCTTTCACATTAGAAACATATCCAACTTCAATTTTTCTAATTTTTAATATATTTATAATTTGAAGATATTTAGTTATGAAATCTTTATTAAAGTCCCAAGAATTATAGTACCCACCATCTCTTAGGGTACAATCAAGAATTAGTGGGCTTTGTTTTTTTTCTAGCATTTACTAAATCATTAATTTAAATATATCATTAAGAAAATAAGAAATGTACTAATGTATTAATTTTGATCTTTTGTTATTTCAAATAATATATTTTTCCAATTCGTTTGATATTGATTTTCTAATTGGTATGGTTGAAAGTTAGACTGAAAATTATCTAAAATTTCGTTTTTCTTCCAAGAGTTAAAAATTTCATATATTTTTTCAACAAATAAATTTGATTCTACTTTTTCTATTACATGAATATTTGGATTTTCCCCCTTTAAGATGCCACAATATTTAGAGCAAATTATTGTACATTTATAATGTAAAGCCTCGGCGATGCTTAAAGGCATTCCTTCTCCTAACGAAGGTAAAACTAGAATTGTTGATTTCCTTAGAAAGGTTTTTATATCAGAATGACTCTTTGATCCATGAATTTTTAATTTCTTTAAGTCTTTGAGATCCCTCAATTTATTTGCAATTTCTACAGATTCCTGACCAATCAAGTTCCATTCATCAATTATTCCTTCAACATCTTTATAGATATCTAATAAAATATGCGTGCCCTTTCTTATCCCTAATCGACCAATTGTAATTATTTTAAAAGATTGTTTTTTTTCTTTAAAAAGAATTTCCTCTTGAATTTTTTCCCAATTTGGTAATGCATAAGGTGCTATAAAAATCTTGGATTGATTTTTCAAACAAATAAACGAATTTTTACAGGATTGATTCGGTACAACTAAATAATCAGAAAATTTTATTGCTTTTTCTTCTCTTAAAAAACTTTTTGAATTTTTTAAAACTAATTTTTCAAGACCCTCCTTATAAAATTCTCTTTCTAATCTTTGAGAAATTTTCCGGGAATTTGAAATAGGCATATCACAAATTACAGTCCATTTAAATTTTTTTGAAATTAGAATTGCCATATATCCTGTATGACCAGAAATAATCAAAATTCTCTTTTTATTTCTTCCTAGAAAAAAATCCTTAAGTCTTAACTTTATAATAAAAATGCTTGCATAAAAATCACATAAAGTAGAATTTGAATCTGTTAAAAAGGCTTTTAATCGAGTGAATCCATATTTATCAATAATTTTCCTAATAAATATTGATATAAATCCAAACTTGTTTATCCATATGTAATTTTCCTTACTATTAATCCTTACTTCTTTTACCCTGAATGAAGGTATTCCTGATAACAAAAATTCTAATCTGTTTATTTTATAAAAAACCTCCGCTATTTTGAATAAATGTCTATGGTAAGTTGAAATTACAATTATATTTTTATCAATATCAAAATCCGTAAATAATAATTTCCTAGATAAATTTCTTATTATTAATTTAATAAAAATAACAAGCCCAAAACTTCTTTTGTTATTCATTTATCGTGTATTTTGATTTACATATAATTCATCGCTATAAATTATCTTGCCATCTAAACTCTTATCTAAATTAATTTGTTGACTCAATACAAAATTATTTTTTAAGAGCCATTGGTTTATATCTGTTCTTTTCATTTGTCCTCTATACATTTCATAATCTGTCATTTCTATATAAATCCACTTAATTTTTTTTAACTGATTTTTATCAATTCCATTTAGTAAATTTATCTCAAAACCCTGAATATCAATTTTTAGAAACCAAGGAAATGCAATATGCATTAAATAATCTTGGTTTGCTAAAGTTTCAACTTTTGTTTTTACAGATTTTACTACTTTAGTTGATGAAAAATATTCATTATTTATTTTTGTAGGTTGTAAATATGATGATGAATCTAATGACTTTGATAAATTAAAGTTTAAATTCTCACAAGTATTGGAAAGACCGATGTTCTTGAAATCAAATCTTTTTAAATAAATCTTTTTTAGAGTAGAGGCATAATATTTTGAATTTATTGGAGATGGATCAAAAGCTACAACCTTAGTATTTTTCCAAATCTCCAGGACTAATGAACTGAATTGGCCATTATTAAAACCAGCGTCAATAACTAATTTTGGATTAATATTTAATCTTGCTAACTTTCTATGTTCATAAGAAGTTTTTATAAATAAGGGTGATTTTCTATATTTAAGTTTAAATTTTATTAACCAATACGTCTTTCTGATGAGAAAAGCAATTCTTTTTAAATATCTATCAACTTTAAATGAAATCATAATCTTTAAAAGTAATTTAAATATTTTTTTCATACATTTCCTTAAATATTTTATTTTCCTTAATTAAATCATCAAACTTTCCATCACCAATAATAATTCCTTTATGAACATGGATTATCCTATCGTAATTCATAATTGCTGCAGGTCTATGAGCAACAGCAATTGTGGTTAATTTATTATCTATTTCACTAATATTATTTAATACTTCCTTCTCAGTCTGCAAATCTAGTGCACTTGTTGCTTCATCCAAAATAAGAACTTCACAAGATTTATAAATTGCTCGTGCAATAGCTATTCTTTGCCTCTGGCCTCCGCTTAATTTAACACCTTTTTCACCAACAATTGTTTCAAGACCATTTGGCAGAGAATCAATAAAATTTGATAACGAAGCTTTTTGAGCAGAATATATTAATCTCTTAAACTGAATATCCTTTTTTTTAATTCCAAATGCAATATTTTCTGCGATTGACCCATCATAAAGCGCAATTTGTTGAGAAACATGACTTATTTTCTTTCTCCATTGCTTTAAAAATTTCTTATTTTTTAAACTTTTATCATCTATAAAAAGATTTCCATTAATAGGTTCTAATAGTCCTAATAAAATATCAATTAATGTACTTTTGCCACTTCCACTTCTACCAACAATAACAATATTTTCGCCTTTTTTAATTTCTAGATTAATATTGGAAAGTATATTAGATCTTGATCCTTCATAAGCATATATCAATTGTTTTAAGGTGATTCTATTTTCAAACTTTAATTTTTCAACGCTTAAACTCTTTTGATAGATATCCTTCTCTTGATTACTTTCAAAAAAAGAATTTCTAGTTGAGAAAAATTCTTTAATTCGATCAACTGAAGGATAATAGGCATTAATCTTAGAAATATTCACAAGGATTAATTGTAAGGGATGAAAGAGCTTATAAGATCCAAGAATTATTACCCCTAAAGATGAAATCCCCTTTGCAGGATCATTTGTTGATGCAATATATAATCCTAAGAAGCAAAAACCTATAATCAAAACTCCTTCAACAAGGTATCTAGCCATTTGAGCTCTATATTTTATGGTTGATTGTGTATCGTAATATAATTTATATTTTTGATTGAAATTAAAAATAAAGAAATGACTTAAATTATTAGTAATTACATCTCTTATACTATTTAATGCTTCTGATGCTATTTTTATACTTTTCTCATAATTATTGATTACTATTCTTCCATATTTAGTTTGGTTTTTATTAACTAAATAATATATTAAAATTGAAATTGGTGAAACTATAATAATTATAAGACCAAAATTTAATGTGGTCTCAATTAAAAAAGTAATACTTAAAATCATAAATAAAATTATTATTAGATTGACCATAATTATCAAATAAGATTTAATTATTTCATGAGTATTTTCAACATCTTTCGTAAGGTATCCTATAGTTTTAGAACTATTATTTTTAGTATGCCAAATATAGGGTAAACGAATAATATTTCCAAAAATTGTTGTTCCCATTTCTGTAGAAATATTTGCTGCCAATTTTTCTTGAAATCTCAAATTGCAAATTTTTATTATTATGCTTAGTGTTACAATTAAAAAAAATGCAATGCTTAAAATATTAGTTAAATTATTATCAAAGATATTTAATAAGCTATCGGGAATATAACTTTGCAATTTAACTTTCTTTTCATCATCGACGATTATTTGAATAAAAGGATAGAGAATAGCAAGATTTACAAATTCAGCAAAAGCTGATATGCAACTTAAAAACTGTAATAAATATATTTGCTTTCTTCTTTTGTAGGAAGTATATTCCCATAAAATTTGAACTTGACCAATCCAATTAAAAAAATTATTTTTTTTCATAAAATAATATTAATATGCAGTATTGGTAATTAATAATTTTATTGTCTTTAATAAAATTTTTAAATCTAATATCAAGTCCCAATCATTTATATAATTAAGATCATTTTCTACTCTTTTTTGCATATCTTTTATTGTTTTTGTTTCACCTCTTAAACCATGAACTTGGGCTAACCCAGTCATACCAGGTTTTAAAGAATGTCTTTGCATATAGCCTTTTATTTTTGATCTATAAAATTCATTATGTGAAACTGCATGTGGTCTTGGGCCAACTAAACTCATTTCACCACGTAAAACATTTAACAATTGTGGTAACTCATCAATACTATACTTTCTTAATATTGCACCTATTGGAGTAACTCTAGAATCATTTTTAAAAGCTTGCATTAACTGATCTTTTTCTCCTGAATCACACACATACATAGTTCTAAATTTGTATATATTAAATACAACACCATTCAATCCATATCTTTTCTGTGTATAAAAAACATTTTTTTTATATTTTAAAAATAAAATAACTATTACTAACAAAAATAACGGCATAAGTATCAAAGCTATTATTATCGAAAAAACAAAATCACAAAGGCGTTTGAAAAATAAAGAAATCAAAGCGGAATCTTTTTTTTCCCAAATGCTTATAAGTTTTTTACTCCCAAATTGAACACCCTCCATGCTTAAAGTTGAGTTACTCCAATTAGGATAATAATAAACTTTATAATTTGTATCCCCTAATAAAGACAAAACTTGATCCATTGAATAATAATTATCACATTCTGAAAAAATAATAAATTCTGCATTGTGGTTATTTAAATACAATTTCATATCTTCTAAAGATCCTACGGATTTTATTAACTTACCATCATAATTAAAATTATCATCTTGTATTGGGGAAAACCATCTCGCTACTCTAAGACCCATCCAGTTTGACTTGTAAATTTCTATATAAATATTTCTTGCAATTATATTATTGGCCAATATGATTATAGATTTCGTATTTCTCCCTTTTTTTCTATACAACCTTAATATTATTCTTGTAATAATATGGCTAAATATAAAATATACAAAAAATGAATAAGTATTAGAAAAATAATTTTTAAAACCAAAATTATAGTTATCTATAAAAATATAATTTAGGAAAATATTTGATAATGATAAAATAAAAATTACTGAAAATACATTAATAGAAATCTTAAATATTGACCTTATTCTAAAACTTTTGTACAAACTCTTAAATAAATTATGTATAACAAGAAAGAGTAGAATAAAGTAAATAGATGTATACCTAGATGGTATATCTTGACTAAAAACAATTATTGCGAATAAATAGTCTATTATTCTTTGAAGACTTCCAAATTTAGAACTATTATAAAAAATTGAATTTTCTAATAACATAACATGGCTAATAAAGAATTTTTTTAAGTTAAAATTCCTTTAAAAATTTTTATTAATATTTAATCTCATTCCTTTTTTCTATTATCTTAGAAATAATTAAACCCGCAAAAATACCCATTAAAAGATATCCTGCCAAAATAAGTTTTTTATTTGGTTCAACAGGATAGTTAAGTAAAGTTGGAGAAGTTATCAACTCCCACGGATCTTTTGTCTTTGCTTCATTTAAAAAAGTCACTCTTAATTGATTTTCCAAATAATCAAGTGTCCTACTGTCTTTAGCCGCATTTCTTAGCAATTCTTGATATTCAAATAATACCCCTTTAGGTCTTTCGGCAGACTTTAATTTTGCCTCTTCAATAAGTTTTTGTGTTTCAAGAGCGGATATTGCTTTTGATAAAAGATTTTCTTTTAATAATTGATTCTTTTTTGTTAACTGAGTAATTAATTTGTCGTTTTCTTTATAGATAGATTTCAAGTAATTTAATTCAATTTCATTTTTAAGAACCTCGTTCGATGTCTCTTTATCTATTGATAATGAAATAAGAAATTCAGCATCTATTACATTTCGATCAATATTTTTTAATTTGTTAATTTGTATCTCTAAAGTTCTTATTAAATTAGCACTTTCGACTCTTTTAGATTCAATATTAATAATTGGTAAGAGTGTAGGAGGTGGAGCTGCTCCTTTAGGATTATCATCATCTTCAGATCTATCATTTAATCCCTGCAAATTAGTTAAATACATAAGGTCATAATTTGAAGCAAACTGTTGAGCTTTTCTATAGGATTCAAGACTTTTCTGATTAAAAATTGCTATTTGCTCTTTAAAATATTTTTTCCCTAATTCAATATCTCTCAACCTTTTTCGCCCAGAATACTCTTGATAACTTTCAGATATCTTATTTAGAACAGGTAGGATTATATCCTTATTACTATCTCTATATTCTAAATTTAAAATTGATGTTCCCTTTTCTAACTCAATATTTAGGGAACTTTTCTTCCATTTTTTAAAAACCAAATTTGATGGTTTTCCATCATTATTAATAGTGTCATTTTTTTTAACAAATTTAAAAACCTCATCAAGAACTAGAGGACTCTCTAAAATACCAACCTCAGTTTTTAAATTATTGTTTTCAAGATTTAAACTTATAGGAAGGTTAATTTCGCCAAGATTATCTAAAATTGCTGAACTATTATCTTTTTCTGAATTGAGTACAATTTGAAACTCTCCTTGCCAAATTCTCTTAGCACTATATGCATGTATCAACCCAATTATGATGCTAATAATAGATATACTTGAAATTAATTTTAAATTTCTTTTAACAAAAACTAAAAACTCGGTTATATTTATATCGTCATTTTCTTCAATTTTATTAGATGAATTTTTCGGTTTACTAACCATTTATTTCTTGTATATATAAGTATTTATTCAAATTCTATTTTATTACTAATAATTAAAAAGATAAAATTTAAGTTTACAAATAAAAACTAATTTTTTTTGGAATTATTTAAAGTAAAACTATATTGCAAATATTTTTAATATTTAAATCAACATCTTCTCCAAACAGCAAGCAATTTTCCTTGAATAGAAAAATCTCCCATATTTAAACAAATAGGTTCATAGTTTTCATTAGCAGCTTCAAATCTTACTTGACTTCCCTTTTTAAAGAAATATTTTAAGGTAGTGCCTAATCCAGGAACCATTGCACTTACGATAGTTCCATTTTTAAGTGAAGATTCATTATAAACTGGTTCCATTAAAACCATATCTCCATCAGCAATGCAAGCATCAATCATAGAGTCTCCACTTACTGTAAGAGCGAAAACATCTTTCTTTTTGAAAACATCAGATATATCTAAGTTTTCCTTAACATCAGAATAAGTTTCAATTAAACCACCAGCTGCAACTGAACCCATTATTGGTACTCCTTCAATGATTTCATCAACTATTTGCATCGTTCTCGCTTTGCCTTCCTGCCACGAAATATATCCTTTTTCTTGAAGATGCTTTAAACGACTTTGGATTGGAGCAGGAGATTTAAGGCCCATAGCTTCCATCATTTGCCTTATAGATGGACTATGTCTAAAGTTTTTCATATATTCTTTGATCCAATCATAAAGCTCATATTGAGCCTGTGTGAGACTATCATTACCAAAAGTTTCCATAAAACGAATACCTACTAATACATTTGTACCTATTCAATAAGGTAAATGCAATATTTTTTTAAGAAAGAATACAAGCTAAAAGTGCTTGTTGGGCATGTAATCTATTTTCTGCTTGTTCAAAAATCCTACTTTGTTTACTATCTATAACTTCATCTGTAATCTCTTTTGACCTATAGGCTGGGAGACAATGAAGAATAATTGCATCTTTATCAGCCATGCCAACTAAATTAGTATCAATTGTAAAACCTTTAAATTCTTTATCTTTTTCTTCTTTGTGATTTTCTTCCCCCATAGATGACCAAACATCTGTATAAAGCACATTTGCTCCTAGCACAGCATTATGAGGATCATTAGTGATTTTCAATAAATTCTTATCATTATTTATTCGATTTGCTTTTTCTATTACCGAAGGATTTGGCTCATAACCTTTGGGACAAGCAATCCTAATTTCAACTCCCAATAATGCCCCACACAAAATTAGAGAGTTTGCCACATTATTTCCATCACCTATAAAAGTCAAAACCACATTTTTAAAGTCATCAAATTCCTCCTTAATTGTCATGTAATCAGCCAAAGCTTGGCATGGATGTTCTAAATCTGTAAGGGCGTTAATAATTGGCTTAGAAGACCATTTTGCATATTCATCTAAATCAGTTTGTTTAAAGGTTCTTATAGCAAGAACATCGCAATATCTACTTAACACTCTTGCAGTATCTCTAATGGGTTCACCTCTTCCAATTTGGGAAGTAGTGGGATTTAGATCAACAGAAGATCCTCCAAGTCTTGACATCGCGACTTGAAAACTTACTCTGGTGCGGGTTGAAGACTTATCAAAAATCAAACCTAAAACCTTATTTTTAAGTTCAATATTTAAATTTTTATTTTTAAAATTTTGTGCTATGTCAAGTATATGAAAAATCTCTTCACGTGAAGTATCCAAGCTTGATAAAAAATTTTTATTAGCAAGCTTGATTGGCTTTAACATCTAACTATTTATGAGAAACAAGAATTCTACTATGCGGGCATTTTACTCTCTGCTAGGAGAGTTTTGAGATCCTCTCCTTCAATAACTTCTTCTTGGAGAATTTTTTGAGAAATTGATTCAAGAAGTGATAAGTTATTCCTCAAAATATTAAGTGCAGTTTCATGTGCATCATCTACTAGCTCCCTTACCTCTTTATCTATTGCTTGGGCAGTAGCATCACTAACAGATCTTCTAGGATTATTACCATTTCCTAAAAACTGACCTCCAC
>MDTE01060550.1_pt1 | contig 15750 bp, 10 predicted proteins | sample 811231 | NCBI WGS metagenome assembly MDTE01 (sample SAMN05326651, study PRJNA326480) | marine metagenome | isolation source: seawater | place: Indian Ocean: Red Sea | collected 2010
CCAGGACAGCCTGGCCATGGTGCAACAGGGTGTCGTCGATGCGATTGTCCCAATGATCTACTGGCCCATCACCGAACCACCCGGGGGCTATACTGATTTCTCGACGCTCGTGGACACATTCGCTGCTGCTGTTCCCGGCGACGCGCTCTGGATCGGCCTGAGCGCCGACTACGATGATTTTGCTGAGATCGAAGCCGAGATCCAATGGTCCCGGTCTGCTGGAGCAAGCGGAGTCGCCTTGTTTGCGTACGGCAGCCTGCTCAGTCGCGGCTACTTTGATGCGCTTGGGGAGGGGCCCTTCTTAGAGCCAGTAGCAGGCCCCTAAGATCGGCGAACTGGGTCGGCCCCACGTCAGTCGACCGCTGGAAACTCGATCGTCTCGAGGTCCAGGTCTAGGGCATGGCAGACCGAGGGCTCGGTGACCTTCAGCATCTCCAGGAGCCTCTCTTCCGTTTGTCCCAGGTCTCCTTGCGACTCACCATCTAGAGTCAGCTCCTCCTCATCGGCCACGATCTCCGAGGGCGCGTAGCCGTTATCTTCGATGACACTGAGTTGCGCCGTGGCCACCTCTGGCAGCTCCCCTTCAGGAACCTGGGGAGCGAAGCTCTCGTCCACGCCTCCACCGTAGCTCGTGACTGAGCTGTGCTCGTTTCCGGTGGGCGCCGTCGCTGGTGCGGGGGCCGACTCTGTCGACGGACTCTCGGAGGCTTGAGCGCTGGGTTCGTCCACGGCCAGTTGGGCCCCGGTTTCCCAGGGGGCCGGGGGAGCTGTTTCTCCACGAGCTGCTCTCTTTTCGCCCGTAGACTTCCACTTGCTGCGGTCCACATCCAGACCACGTACCTGGCGGCGGGCTGCATGTCCTTTGCCCTCAATTGCCCAGCTTGTGTCCTTTTGAATAGCAAGACTTCCGAGGCGCTCGAGCGCGGTGCGTAGCTGCCTGATGAGGTGTACGGCAACCAGCGTCTGGAACGCGATGGCCCAGGGCTCGCCCTTGCCCAGAGCGACTTCTAATTGTTGCCGCTCCAGTCCGAAGACCTCTACAGCGCCCTGCGCGATCACATCGGCCGTGCGCTCCTGATCCTTGACGAGCCCCGATTGTCCGAACAAGGTGCCCGACGACAGCGTCGCCAGGCGAACACGGCGGCCATCGGGGAGACGCTTGGTGACCCGCGCCTCACCCTCGACCAGGAAGAAACACGACTCCCCGGGCGCCCCTTCTCGACAGAGTAGTGATCCCGAGCGATAGCGCGCGGGCTCCAGGTTGGCAGCGAGCCCGGCCAGTAGGGTGTCTGGCAGGCCGGCGAGGGCTTGGAAACGAACCAGAGTCTTGGCGTCGACACCCATGGCGTTAGTCCTGTTCCTGGCCGGTGATGCGCTTCCAGAGGTTGTGGAAGACCTTGCCTCGTGTTGCCTCTGGCTCGGACACGGCATCTTCCACCATGCGATTCACGCTGGAGAGACGAGCGCACACCGTAGCGCAGAGCACCTGCAGCGCCTTGATGGCGACCGGGTGCTGCTCGTCCAGCATCACTTGGAAGGTCTCTCGGCTGAGTTCGAACGCTTGGCCATCGGATGCAGCGACCACCGAAGCCGATCGGGGTGCAGGGTCTAGGAGCGCCATCTCACCGACGCTGGCCCCCCGGGCTAGGAGCGCCAGCTGCTGCGTCCCCTTCATGACTCGGACCTTGCCCGACTCCAGCAACAGCATGGAGTTGCCGTCCTCGCCTTCGACTAGGAGGACGTCTCCGGACCGGAACTTGAGGGTCCTAGCTCGCCGTTGCATGAGCTTGACTTCGCCGGGTTGGAAGTTCCTGAGAAACTCTCGCTCAGCGGTCTTTTGGGCTGATCCCATGGTCCCTCCTCTTTCGGGCGAATGCTAGCTCGGCAGAGCTCGGAACACCAAGGCGCTGTGGCGCGCCACGGTGATTAAGCGACCGGTAAGTGGGGGTCGGCCCAACTCAGCCAGACTGAGCCGCAAGCTCCTGGACCAGTCGAAACCCGATGGTCCGTCCACGGCTCACCTTTCGAGCACTGATTCGACTGCAGATCCGAGCCTCTCTCGGGTGGGAGTTCCAGGAGCCCCCACGAAGCCAGGCATGGTCCGGGCGGTGGGGCACGCTGCCAGAGACCCACTCCTGCACTCCACCGGCCAGGTCTTGTACCCCGTAGATGCTCCGGTCTTGGGGGTAGCTTCCCACGGGGCAGGGACGAGGGTCGCCCTCCAGTGCGAGGGGGCTGTTGCAGTGGGTTGCCTCCCAGCCATTGCCCCAAGGGAACAGGCGTCCGTCGACTCCCCGAGCGGCCTTCTCCCACTCGTCATGGGTGGGCAGCCGATAGCTGCAGTTGCTCGTACGAGACTTCCACGCGATGAAGGCCTGCGCCATGGGGAAAGGAACCCCCAGTGCGGGGAGCGAGTCCACCTCGCCTCTGTCCACTAGGTTGCCACCATCCCAGAGCCCGAAGTTGGGATCTGGTTCCTCTGCCAACCACTCTCGCAGCTGTCCGTGGGTGACGGGGTGTGCGGAGATGGCGAAGTCGGGCAGATCGATCGTGCGTTTGGGTGGGGCATCCAGGGCGAGTGGGTCGCCTCCAGCGAGGAAGGGGCCCGTTGGAATCAGCAGAAAGCCAGCCTGTAGTTCTGACTCGGGTCGCAACTTCAGCCGATGGCTAGAGCCCCCAGGTCGGTCTGCTCGAAGGGCGAAGGTGGTGGGGACAAAGCCCGGGAGCCCCACTTCAATGGCATAAGTACCAGGGGTCAGGGTGATCTCGTCCAGGGGCGATGGCCCGCTAACCGCTCGGTCGGAGGGCGCCAGTACCCGATCGACCTCTTCTAGAGGCCGGATGACTACCTCAGCTCCAGGTGGGTCGGTGGCGAGGGCGAGGCGGAACTCGCCTTCGAGCTGTGATCGTAGGGAGCCACTGTCGTACCGAAGCACCTGAGCACGAAAAAAACGGGCGGTCTGGGATTCGCCGCGGGCCTCACACTCCTCCATACGGTGGTGGAAGAGTCTCGCCAGTCCATCTTTGGCATCCTGATGGTCCGGAGCGTATTTCAGTGCGGTCTGCAGTAGGGCCACGGCCTCGTCGTAGAGGTCATCGCGACGGCTCCGCAAGCCCTGCCAGTCACGCTCTTGAGCCCATAGTACACGGCGCTGTTCCCGAGATGCCCAGGGAGCCAAGCTCTCTCGGAGGGCTCGTAGATTGTCTTCGCTAAAGCGGGCGGCAGCAGCAGCCTCCAAGTAGGACTCGGCCTTGTCTCTGCCCCGCTGTGTGAGACTCCGTGCTTCTTCCAGTTGTCGTGTGCCTTCGAGAAAGTCCTCCAGCGCGCGAGCTAGGGCGGCGCCGTCGGGAAATCGTCGAGCAGGGTCCTTCTCTAGGCATCGAAGACACAGCTCCTCGAGGTCTGCGGGGAGGTCGACACGGGTGCCCCGCTTCGAGGGTGAGACGATGGGGTCGCGGACCACCCGCTCCAGCAGCTCCTGAATGTTTCCCGCCTTGAAGGGACGAGTTCCGCACAGATATTCGTACAGGATCACTCCGACGCTATAGACATCGGATGCTCCCGATATGGCTGCGATGTCCCCCTTTGCTTGCTCTGGGGCCATATAGGCCGGAGTCCCCGCCACGGTGCCATCGATCGTTAGATCGTCGTCTGTGGTGCTGCGCCAGGTAGTGACTGCAGTCTGGCCACCGGTGGCGTCACCTAGAACGCGAGCAACCCCCCAGTCCATCAGCAGGACCTCGCCATAAGCCGCCACCATAATGTTGGCCGGCTTGACGTCTCGGTGAATCACCCCCCTGTCGTGGGCGAAAGCCAACGCTTCTGCGATGCGGAGTAGCACGGAGACCATGTGAGCAGGGGTCCAACGTGCCGACAACTCGGGGTCGTTCTTCTTGAGTCGACTCAGCACATCCTTGAGGGTCCGACCCTCGACTTTCTTCATCGTGTAGTAGGGCCTGCCGTCGGGGAGTACGCCGAGGTCATGGACCGGCACGATCCCCGGATGAGCTAGCTGTCCAGTGACCTGGGCTTCGTGGGTGAACCGAAGAAGCTCAATCTCGCTGATGTTGGAGCCCAGGGGGTGGAGCTTGATGGCGACGTCTCGTCCCAGGTGACGGTCGCCGCAAAGGTGGACGACACCGTTTGCTCCCTTGCCGAGGATGCTGCCTAGGTCATATTCCCCCCCGCGGAGACGATCCGCAGGGGACTTCTTGGCGACCGCTCGGGCCACGGCCAGCCCGTCGGCCTCGGACATGTGACCCGCTGCCACCAGCACTTCGCGCAGGGACTGCTGAGTGTCGGATGCAGCCCAGGCCGCGACTCCGTCGAGCAACTGCCGAAGCCCAATGACTTGGAGATCGAGGGCCGACTTTGCAAAGCTTGCAGCATCGTCTGTGAGCATGGCCGGATTCTAGCCTGAAACCTGCTCGGAATTGCCCCCCTGCTTCAGGAAGAATCGTAGGAAGGTACGGGACGATTCAGCAGCAGCTTCGACGAAGAAGGCGACGTCGCCCTGAGGCTCGCCCGGGGCCTCGGGGTAGCCCATAGGGCGTGCGCAGACTCCCGAGCACTCGAGTTACGAGGGCCGCCTTGCGCCAGCGTGGCGGACGCCGAGCAAGAATTCGCGAGGCCCGAGCGTGAACCGGACAATGGGTGCCGGAGGTGGGGAAGTGGGCTCGGTAGGCGGCGCTGGCTGTTCGTGCCGAAGGAAGTCGGTAATTTCGTGTCATTGGACCATCTCCAAACCCATGCCCACGGGTGCGGCGAGCAGACCCTGATAAATGGCGAAGCCGATGTGGGTTCCTGCGATGAGTGCGTACAACGCCGAGAGAGGTACGAGCGCCAGCCGAGCGGTCATCTCGCTGCGGTGCCACCAAAGCAGAACAACGGCCATGCAGACCAGGGCGACCTTGGTGGTGAGGAAGAAGCCGGGCCCCACGACGAAAGCTCCTGCCATGACGGGATTGGCCTCGCTGGCCATGCCAGCTTGCAGCCAGATCAGGGTGCAGAAAGCGTCGAACAGGTTGAGAATCAGGATCGCACGCAGCCCTGCCTCGAAGGAGGGGAGTTCAGTGAGTCGCTGCACGATTCGATGCCTGGCCATGACCTGATCCCTTCGGCCCTCGTGTTCCTCTTCTCTCTACGGACGATCAACGCCATTTCTTCAGACATTTCTGAAGTAAAGCCTGAAGTCCTGCTCTATAGGATCGGTCGTAAGAGTTCGTTTTGCCAGGAGAAAACGAGCTAAACGGGAGACTGCTCTCCCTTTACGGCACTGAAGCCGGTTCTGGCCCTCTAAGGGGCGACGCCGTCCTTCTCGAACCGGACAGCGCGGATAAAGCCGCTGTGAATGCGGGGTGTGCCGGTCTCGGCGTCGCCCGGCTCAGTGACCCATTGGGCACGAGCTACCGTGATCACCGGGGTCCCGTTGATGTTGGGAACCAGGGCAGAGACATCAATCTGTAGCAACCCGTCATCGTCTGCTACGCAGCGGACACCAGTCCACTCAATGGGATCGAAGTCGCTGTGGTAACGGATCACGACGATCTCTACTGCGGAGTTCTCGTTTTGAGCGCCGCTCCAGCGGACGTTGACATAGGGCACGCCCAACATCCCGCCTGGGTCGGGGAACTCCACGGTCGGCGCCAGCGGGCTCTGGAGAATCGCCTCCAGCGTAGAGGCTGGCCAAGTTGGGCCGCCCGGCACTCGGAGGGACCAGGGGCCGGCCGAGACCGTTCCTTCCTGGGAGACTACGTAGGGGCCGTCGTTGGTGGATTGGGTCAACTCGAAGCTTGTTTGACCGGTGGCCAAGAACTCGACGGGACTGCCCACGAGATCCGATCGGTCGGGTGTGGTCCAAGGGTCCTGGGAGGAAATGGCAGCGCAGCCCTCGGTACCTCCCTCCGACCCAGCAAGCAGATCGTCGAGACGATCGGGGTGGAGTGCCGCTCCCGGCAGGGGAAGACCAGCCGTGTCCAGCGGGTTGCCGAAGCCGGGGTCGATGGCTCCCGCTTCAAAGGTGGCTAGGGCGGACACATGGGAGGTGCCCACGTCTTGTGCTGTCAGATCCATCTGCTCCACTAGCCAGGCGGTCACCACATCGTTGGAGCTTGGTGCTGGTTCGTCATCGCCCGTGGTGTCGTCATCACCCGCAGAGTCGTCATCACCTGCAGAGTTGTCATCGCCTGCGGAGTCGTCGTCGTCATCGACGGTGTCATCGTCGCCGTCGTCATCGCCCCCATCATCATCATCAGGGAGGCCTGTCGGCAGCGAGTCCAGATCCTCTAGGGTGCAGCCTGCGCTCCAGCTGACTCCTGAGAGAAGGAGAACCAGTAGGGACGCGAGCTTGTGAGGCTTGACGAGACGTGGGGTGGAGGTAGTCACGGCGAGCGGATGGTACCGCCGCTAATGCTGCTCTGCAAAGTGTCGTCGAATCCGTTCGATGGCGTCGCGTTGGTGTCGATCGTCATATTTGCTCATGGCTGCCAGAGCTAGCCAGTTGCCTCGGTCGGGCCGATAGAAGACCCGGAGCCCGCCAGTGTGGGCAGTCCTGTGCCTCAGTTCGAAGAGCTCCATGGGCCCCTTGCCCTTGAGCTTCTTGCGGTCTCGCTGCCCTCCTGAGAGGTTGAACAGCCGAACCATCTCCCGCGCCCTTCGGAGGGCGTCAGTCCTGGTGCTTAGTTCCTCGGTCGAGAACGACTCGAACTCCGGGTGGAAGCGCATCAGTCCCCTGCTGACCTGCTCCTCTTCGGCCGAGTCGGGGGTGGCATGAGGGTCCCTCGCCAGCAGGTCGCTTACCAGCTTATGGATGGCTCCGTCGAGCGCGTCGAGCGCCGCGTCGGGTTGTTCGGCAGTCAGCGCACGGGCTAGCTCGGCCCGGAGACGATTGGGGTACTCCAAGAGCTTGGGCTCGCTGTGGATCCGGCACAGCGCTGCCAGTTGATCAATCTCGACCCTCAACTGCTGGGCACGTGGTTTCCGGACTGCAACCCTCAGTGGCGCAAACGCCTGCTCGATCCAGAGAGCCTGAGCTTCGGCAGCTTCGGCGTCCGGTGCTGCGAGATAGGCGCCTAGGTGCTCTGGCAGTTCGGTCAGCTCAGACCAAGCGGCCACGAGGTCATCGTGCGCCTCGCCGTCGGAGGCAACGAGGTCCGCGCCCCGTGAGAGGTGCTCTTGCAACTCACGGAGCGCTCCGGCGATGGGGTGAACTCGCAGTTCCGGGGAGGCGGCCCGGAGAGCCTGAATTCGCGTCCAAATTGCCGAGGGAAACTGGGGTTCGTTCGCCGCGGGCCAGGGGCGCTGGACCAATTGTCGCCAGGCCAAGGGTTGCCGAACTCTCCCGGCGGGTGTGATCCGGGTGGGAACGAGTGTTGCGGCCTCCTCTAAGTCCTGGAGGCTCGCTGTGAGGGCCGACTGCAGGTCGGAGTGTGCTGCCTGGAGTTCTTCCAGATCATTGGTGCCGAACAGTACCCAGCTGAGGGCACCCGCCTCGGGCTCAACCTCTTCGCCCCACTCGAGCAGATGGTTCAACAAGGGCGCGTCAGTCCGCCCACCGGAACTTCCCAGTGTCTCGACGACCGCCAGACCCCATGCGGCTCCACCTTCTGTTTGGATGGCTCGCTCCACCAGGTGTTCTCGGAACCATCGGCCCCGGGAAGCATCCCCTAGGCCGTCGGAGACCCGGGCTCCCATCGATGCCACCGTTAAGCTGCTCCAGCGGTCTTGTTCTTCCCTTAGCGAACGGAGCAACTCGACGGACCAGCGAGATCCGTTGGACGGCCGCAGAGCGCCTCGGATGTAGTGGAGGTCATTCCAGGTCATGCGGACGGCGAGCTCGCCGGGGGCCAGCGCCTTGGCCTGTTCAGCGAGCTCCAAGGCATCGACCTCGTTTCCGCGGCGAAGGCGGCGAAGCAGGATCATCCCAATGACTCGGCCGAGCCCGGCTCCGAGGGTAGAGGTGTGGGGTGGCGGCTCCACTTCGAGCAGGGCTTGCTCTAGAGGCTCTGGGTCCTGGCCGTTGATGTCGTGGAGCCAGAGATCGATCAGAGCTGCTCGGTAGGCAAGCTGAGTTGCGACTCTCGCGATGTCGCTCTTGCGGAGAAGCTTGTGAAGATGGAGTGAGTGCTCTCGGGTGGCGAGGTCAATGTGGCGCAGCGATCTCAGTTGCTGGCCCAGGAGCCACTTGGCGTTGACCGTACCGTCCGGCTGGGCCGCTGTAGCCTGCATGAATTCCTGCTCGGCGGCGACGCCAAAAGCCATCGTTCTTGCCAGGATGTCCGCGGGATTTGCTGGCTCTGCGGGTCCGCCGATGGCCTCTGAGCATGCCCTCCGCACCGCCTCCAGCCCAGCCGACAGCTTCTCCTGCCTCTCTTTGTCGGTGGGGATCCTCTCTTGCGAGTCCAGCAGTTGGGCCACTCGCCACCATGCACGGTAGGCCCCTAGCCAGCGGCACGCGCCGTCCACCAAGACGCGCTCGAACTCCAGCTCGGGACGTGTGGTGGCCAGCGATGCCCCGGCTTGGATCTCCGCCCAGAGTCCGTCCCAGTCGACACTGCTGAGCCTCGCTCTGCGATTCCGCCAAGGATCGTGGTCTGGGTTCGTGTACGCCTCCGAGGGGTCGGGGAGACGAGGGCGATGGTCCCGTTCGACGTCCCCCATGACGCCCCGGAGGAGAAGTAACGCCAGGCTCGCTGTCACCTCGGGTTCCATGTCTCGGCGGGCAGCGAACCGATAGATGGACACAAAGGGGTCGTCCCGATCCTTTGTGTCGGGGCGCCCAGGTTCGGAGAGCATGCGAGCTACTAGGGCCGATCGGGCGCCGGGAGTGGGGAAGGTGTGGAGGGTCAGCGACGCAGCAGCTTCAGTGAGTGCTGGATGGAGGGTCCCTTCGGGGTCGACGAACGCAGGTGCCGGATCCGGAAGCATGGGCTCCAGGTCAAAACCTTGTCGGACCGTGACCGCACGGTAGGGCAGGGCCAGGTCGTCTGGGGGTCCCCAAGGTTCGAGCATGGTTCGGAGGGTATCATCCCCAGCCATGTTCCTTCGTCCCCTCGACCTCGTCGTTATCGGGGCCTACTTGGTCATCGCCCTCGGGATCGGGCTGTGGTCGTCGAGACGCGCAGGTAAGAGCGGCGAGGCCTATTTCGTCGCCGATCGCTCGCTCCCCGGGTGGCTGGTGGGGATCTCGATTGTGGCAACCACCTTTGCGGCGGATACGCCGCTCGTGGTCTCGGGGATGGTGGCCAGCAAGGGTATCGCCGCCAACTGGTTTTGGTGGTCCATGGGCATCGCCCATGTGGGCATGTTCTTGTTCTGGTCGCGCCTGTGGCGGCGGGCCCACGTGGTGACAGATGCTGAGTTCGCGACGGTTCGCTATGGCGGTCGTGCCGGCGAGTCCCTGAGGATCTTCAAGGCCCTGTTCTTCTCGGTGGTGTGGAACGCCATTGTCTTGGGCTGGGTCTTGCGGGCCATGCAGAAGATCTCGGCGCCTTTTGTCCGCTGGGAGGACTGGCTTCCCCATGGGCTGTGGGCCCGCCTATCCGCTCATTGGGATCCCAGCGGCCCCCTCGGAGGTCTGGATGAGCTCCTGACGATTATCATACTGCTCATGTTGGCGACGCTCTATTCGACACTTGGCGGCTTGAGGGGGGTGATCCTCACGGACCTGCTGCAGTTTCTCCTGGCCATGATCGGCGCCTTTGCGCTGGCCGGCTTTGTGTTGGTGGAGGTCGGCGGCCCTTCAGGTCTGGTGAGTTCGTTGTACGAGGTGCTGGGTGCCGAGCGGGCGGCAGAGACTCTGGCCTTCGTTCCTCCTCGTGGTGGACTCTCGTTCCTGTCTCTTCAGGCATTTGCGGTGTATCTGTTTCTGTTCTGGTGGTCCCATCCCATGGGCGATGGAGGAGGCTACATCGCCCAGCGGCTCTCGGCGGCTCGGAGCCCCCGAGATGCACAGGTTGCAGCGGGCGTTTTTCTCGTTCTCCATTATGTTGTCCGGCCCTGGCCCTGGATTGTCGTCGGCCTGGCCGGCTTGGTGTTGTTTCCGTCCCTAGAGCTTGTGGCTGACCCTGCCGCCCATGGTCAGCTGGCCTTGTTGGTGGCGTCCGACCCCGAGATGGCTTACCCGGTGCTGGCTGCCAGGAGCCTCCCGCCAGGGTTGCTCGGCGTCCTCCTCGCTTCTCTGTTCGCGGCGTTCATGTCGACGGTCGACACCCACCTCAACTGGTCGGTCTCTTACGTAGCTCATGACCTCTGGGCGAATCGAATCCGACCTGGCTGTTCACCCCGGGAGGAGGTCCTGGTTGGCCGGGTTGCATCCGTTGTGTTCGCGGTCCTCGCTTTGTTGGTTGCCACACGGATCGGCTCCGTGGAGAAGGCGTGGAAGTTCGTCGCTGCGCTGGGCGCCGGCATGGGCCTGCCGGTGTTGCTGCGTTGGGTCTGGTGGAGGGTCAACGCCCAGGCGGAGATTGGCGGTGCCCTCGGCTCATTCCTCGTGACGTTGCTGATCACGCTGTTCGTGGATGACTTGCTCTGGGAGTACACCCTCGCCCTGTCGGTGGCCGGTGGGGTGAGCTGTGCACTGCTGGGCGTGTTGCTCTTCGGTCCCGCCGATCCAGAGGTCTTGGATGGCTTCTGGACACGGGTTCGGCCGCCCGGCTTCTGGGGCCCGGTCAGGGCCCGATCAGCCACACCGGGCTCAGCCCTTGCCGTCACCGGCATGGTTGGTGCTTGGCTGGCGGCAGCGCTGGCACTCATTTGCCTGATCTTTGCGCCGGGGCACCTGGTGTTAGGACGCTACGGCTCCTGCCTCATCCTGGTAGGCCTGGCCATCTTGTTGGGTGGCGTCGCGCGCCGCTTCATGCATCGGCAGAGCCCCTCCGATGTCGCTCTGGGGGGCCCGGGAGCCCCCCTGCTCCCACCCCAGCCCCCGGGCGGCGGGTAGTCGCGCCGCCCGGAGACGTGGGGGGGGGAGGGGAGAGGACGGCAGCGAGAGCACCGCGGGTGCTCCGCGATAGACCGTCGTCATTTGTCCGCGCCTCTGTCTTGTCTGCTCAGCTGCAGCCCGTGGTGCCACCACAGTCCATGCACTTGAGGCAGGAACCATTGCGGACCATCTTCATGGACCCACAGTTTGTGCACGAGTCGCCCGTAAAGCCCTGCGCTACGGCGTCCAGCACTTGTCCGCCCGAGCCACTGCTGCGGGTGTCTAGTTCTAGACTGTCGTCGTCGTCCGTGGAGCTAGGCGCCGAGGCTGTGGTCGCTGTCGCGCCGAGGCTGGCGAACTCGCTTGTGTCATCGCTATGCGCTGCCGCGACGGCTGCCACTGTGGGTAGGCTATTGGCGGTTGTGTTAGCACCCCTCCGGTCGAATCCGCTGGACCCGAAGGGGGGCGGCTCGTCCACATCCACCGCAGGGAAGAGCAACTGCTCCTGAATGATCTCTTCTTCACTCCACTCGGGCTCATCGCGCCCCACAGCGTCGTGTCGGAGGTCTTCGGGGTTGATCTGAGCGAGCTCGTTTCGTCCCAGGTAGGAGACGGCCAACTCCCGGAACATGTAGTCGATGACCGAGGTGGCCATCTTGATCCGATCATTGCCCATCACCAGACCGCTTGGCTCGAAGCGGCTGAACACGAACAGGTCCACATACTTCTCCAGCGGCACTCCGTGCTGAAGGCCCACGGACACGGCGATGGCGAAGCAGTTCATCAGGCTGCGGAAGGCCGCGCCCTCCTTGTGCATGTCGATGAAGATCTCACCCAGTGTGCCGTCGTCGTACTCGCCGGTCCTCAGGAACACCTTGTGGCCACCGACCATCGCCTTTTGTGTGTAGCCGCGACGCCGGTCCGGGAGTCGTCGCCTCTTGGCCAGGTAGCGAACAACCACCTTCTCGGCCACAGCTTGGGCTGCCGCTGCGCCTGGGAGGTCCGTGATGCTCGCTCCCAGCAGTGATGCGTCCGGGCCGAACAACTCTTGGGCGTAGAGCGACGAGAGTGGCTGAGAGAGCTTGCTGCCATCCCGGTACAGCGCGTTGGCCTTGATGCCCAGTCGCCAGGAGAGCATGTAGGCGTCGTTGACGTCTTCGATGCTGGCCCCATTGGGCATGTTGATCGTCTTGCTGATTGCCCCAGAGATGAAGGGCTGACAGGCAGCCATCATCCGGATGTGAGCGTCGTAGGCGATGAACCGCGTGCCGTGTCGGCCGCACTTGTTGGCGCAGTCGAAGATGGCCAGATGCTCGGGGGCGAGTCCCGGCGCCCCTTCGAGGCTCATGGTGCCGCAAGCGTAGCTGTTGGCTGCTGCGATCTCGGCGGAGTTGAAGCCCATCGCTGTCAGGAAGTTGAAGTCGGGCTTTGCCAACTCAGCATCGGAGAGTCCCAGGATCTCACGGCAGAAGCTATCGCCGAGGGTGAACCTGTTGAACGCGAAGCTGATGTCGAAGGCGGTGCCGAGCACGTCCTCGACCTTCTGGAGTGCCTCGTCGTCGAAGCCTCGCTCGGTCAAGGTCTCGTGGTTGATGTGAGGGGCGCCACGCAGGGTGCCGTGTCCTCGACTGTAGTCCACGATGGCGCGGATCTGTTCGTCGTCGTAGCCCAAGTGAGCCAGCGCCGGGGGAATGGACTCATTGATGATCTTGAAGTAGCCACCTCCCGCCAGCTTCTTGAACTTGACCAGTGCGAAGTCTGGCTCGACCCCGGTCGTGTCGCAATCCATCAGGAGGCCGATGGTGCCCGTGGGTGCGATGACCGTGACCTGGGCGTTTCGGAAGCCGTGCTTCTCACCCAACTCCAGAGCTGTGTCCCAGCACTCTCGGGCCGGCTCGAGCAGATCTCGAGGCGCCGCATCGGGCCGGATGCCAACGGGCAGTACGGACAGCTGCTCATACTCATCGCTGTCCGCGTTGTACGCCGCCCTCCGGTGATTCCGAATGACACGCAGCATGTGGTCCTGATTTTGGTCGTAGGCTTCGAAGGGGCCGAGCTTCTCAGCCATGCGGGCTGACTGGGCGTAGCTCTCACCGCAGAGAATGGCAGTGAGACAGCCGCACACAGCCCGACCTTCGGCGCTGTCGTAGGGAAGCCCCATGACCATGAGCAGCGCGCCGAGGTTGGCGTAGCCGAGACCCAGAGTGCGGAACTCGTAGGACAAGCGCGCGATGGCTTCGCTGGGGAACTGGGCCATGGACACCGAGATCTCGAGCACGCGCGTCCAAATGCGGATTGCGTGGCGATATCCGTCCACATCGAAGCTGTGGCTGTCGATGTCGAAGAACCGCATGAGGTTGAGCGAGGCCAGGTTGCATGCCGTGTCGTCGAGGAACATGTACTCGGAGCAGGGGTTGCTGCCCTGGATTCGGCCGCTCTCGGGGCACGTGTGCCAGTCATTGATTGTCGTGTCGTACTGGAGCCCGGGGTCGGCGCAGGACCAGGCGGCGTAGCAGATCTGATGCCACAGATCCTTGGCTGGCAGTGTCTTGCAGACGCGCCCATCGATGCGTTGCGTCAGAGTCCAGTCCTCGTTGCGCTGCACGGACTCCATGAAGCGATTGTTGACCCGCACGCTGTTGTTGGAGTTTTGGCCCGACACGGTCCCATACGCGTCGCTGTCCCAGTCCGTGTCGTACACAGGGAACTCGAGGGAGTCGTAGCCCTGCCGAGCGTACTGGATGGCTCGGAAGATGTAGTTGTCGGGCACGAGCGCACGCCGCGCGTCATCGATTGCCTCTGACAGCAGCGGGTTCTTCCGGGGATCGAAGCGGTCTTCGCCCGTCGCGTCGATCTCGGCGGTGTTGGTCGCCTTCATGATGGCGTTTAGGTGGTGCTGGTTGAGTCGCGAGCCCGTCACTAGGCAGGCCACCTTCTGCTCTTCCATCACCTTCCAGTTGATGTACTTCTCGATGTCGGGGTGGTCCACATCGACGATGACCATCTTCGCAGCTCGTCGTGTCGTCCCTCCCGACTTGATGGCGCCGGCAGCTCGATCGCCAATCTTCAAGAACGACATGAGACCCGAAGAGCGGCCGCCACCGGAGAGCGGCTCGCCCTCGCCCCGAATTTGGGAGAAGTTGGACCCGGTCCCCGAGCCGTACTTGAACAGCCGCGCCTCTCGGGTCCAAAGATCCATGATGCCGCCTTCAGAGACGAGGTCGTCGCTGACCGACTGAATGAAGCACGCGTGAGGCTGCGGACGTGCGTAGGAGGAGGTGCTGCGATTGACCTTGCCGGTGTCTTCGTCCACATAGTGGTGACCCTGAGCGGGGCCATCGATGCCGTAGGCCCAGTTCAGCCCTGTGTTGAACCACTGGGGTGAGTTGGGCGCGCAGATTTGTCGGGCGAGCATGGCGCGCAGCTCGTCGTAGAAGACTCGAGCGTCCTCTTCCGCGTCGAAGTGCCCTCGCTTCCAGCCCCAGTAGGTCCAGCAGCCGGCCAGCCGGTGGAACACTTGGCGGCTGTCTGTCTCGCGGCTGTACTGGTCCGACTCTGGGAGCGCGGCCAGGGCCACCTCGTCAGCTTCGTGGCGCTGCAACCAGTCGGGAACACCGTCTTCGGCGACCCGTCGGGTGACGGCTGGCACACCGGCCTTGCGGAAATACTTCTGCGCCATGATGTCGGTGGCGACTTGCGACCAACCCTCGGGAACGAGGACGTCTTCTTGGAGGAAGACCACCGAGCCGTCGGGGTTTCGGATCTCGGAACGTCGGGGAACGAAGGAGAGTCCCTCGTAGCTGTCGTCGACGCGCTGGGTGAACCGACGTTGGATACTCATGCTGCTCCTCAAATTCCCGGACTCTGCGGGTCGGTGGTGGGCCTGTGACAGGATGTTTGTGGCTGCGTGCCAACATGCGGCACGATTCCCCAGAGTGCCCGTCACTGGAGGATGCTATCGGCGCTGCAGCACGCCAGTCAACAAGAAAAAACACAAGATATTGTGGTGTGAGTTGTGACCTGCAACAAGATGCTGTGGTTCAGGTGGTTTAGCGATCGAAATCCACAGTTGTGGATAACTTTTCCCACAGGCTGATGCTTTCTGTGGATAAGTCGATACGCCGTCGTCAAATGCCCCCAAAACGGCCCTGTGCCTGGGCCGGAGCCTCTTGGCGGCCCCGACTCACCCAATCAGTCGCGCGCGTCCAATGGTTTGATTATCCTGATCTTGGTGACACGTGTTGGCCTGGTTTTGGGTGGGGGCGGGGCGAGGGCAGCCTATGAGGCAGGTGTCCTGCGCTATCTGGCTAGGGCGATGCCTGCTGCGCTGGGCCGTCCGCCTTCCTTTCACGTGGTCGTAGGTACCTCGGCGGGTGCCATCAATGGAGCCTTCGTAGCAGCAGCTGGCGAGGACTTCGCAGCCGAGATGGATCGTCTCGTCGATCGATGGCAGCGTCTGCGTATTGGTGAGATCTATCGACTGGGTCTCCGACGCTTCTGGCGTTTGCCTCTGCGGCTGGCGCGGACGTCGAGTCCGGGCGGCGTCGATCAGCTAGGCCTGTTGGATGCATCGCCGCTCCACGCCATGGTGCGCGACGAGCTTCCTTGGGCTGGGATCCGAGATGCCATCCGCAGCGGGTCGCTGGGTGCGTTCGCGGTGACGGCGACCGAGTTGGCTACCTCGCGCACCGTGCTCTCCAGGGGAGGATCTATGTGGTTGGGGAAGCCGCCTGGGCCATCGAGGGTGCCTGCAACGGAGGACGCGACGGAGGAGTCCCCGGGGACTACATACCATGCGCCATGGTGGCGCGTGACCTCGGAGTGGCCG
>MDTE01196536.1_pt1 | contig 15750 bp, 13 predicted proteins | sample 811231 | NCBI WGS metagenome assembly MDTE01 (sample SAMN05326651, study PRJNA326480) | marine metagenome | isolation source: seawater | place: Indian Ocean: Red Sea | collected 2010
ACAGAGCCAGTCCGGATCGAATTGATGGATCAACGGCTGGCCTCATCGGAGGATCCGGCCCAACGCGGCTCCTGCTCGAGAGAGCGCCATTGGTCAGGGGTCGGATTCTCCAGGCGGTGAATCAGCCGCAATGGCTCCACTTCAAAGTGCAGATGAGGCCCTGTCGACCATCGGCCAGTACTGCCACAGAGACCGATAATCTCGCCGCGGCGGTAAGCACCAGCGGAAGCACCAACACTCAGGTGGCTGTAGCGGCTGATCACTCCGGATCCATTGAGATGGAACGTCCATCCGTGGGTGCCGATCCAGCGACTACGACCGACACCATCATGGGCGGCTCTCACGGGATGTCCGACCCGGCAAGCGATATCAAGAGCTGGATGATCATCCTCAACGCCCTGGGTCACCACACCCGACATCGGAAGCAGAAGCGAGGCAACCCCATGCATTCATGCGCAAAGCCCTCCTGATCGGCGGAGCCGGTCTAATGGTCGCCACCAGCGGACTTTCCGCCTTTGCCGCCCCCAAAATGACGGCTAGAACCGTCACCAATGGCTTCGTCCGCTCCAATGTGCTGCTGCCGATCGGCGGTCGCAAAACCATTGCCAATCCGGTCCCCCGGGATCTGAGTGATCTCTCCGGTTGGACCCGTGAAGAACTCGAGGTCGGTCTGGAGAAGGAGTATTCGGTTGATGTCGTCGCCGTCGCCGATTTCCTGTATTCAAAAGAAGGTGAAACCTTCCTCGAGGACAGCCTGAACAACAACTATCACCCGTACTACAGCCAGAAAAACGACCTTCAGTCCGTGCGCAGCGCCATTATTTCGGATGCGGAAGACGGCAAGCTGAGCAGTTAATGAATGATGGCCAAACTGCCGACCGATCAGCGCCTTCAAGGTGCGATGAAGGTCTGCAATGCCGACCAGCAGGGCGACTTCCATCAGGACACTTCACTGCTCAGCTGGTACATGAACACCCCGGCCTGCATCCAGGCCTACAGCGCAAAAGCCCCCCAAGCCGCTTCCTCTCCATCCCCAGCTCCTGTTCAGGGACTCTGGTGATCTGAGCTAAACACGGAGCTGATTCTGCAGCCCTGGTTAACACCAGGGCTTTATTGATGGGCGCTGTTCAGGGCAAGACGACCACCGGCGTGCCGACGCGGACCAGGTCAAAAACGGTACGAATGTCCTCGTCATAAAGAGGAACGCATCCATAGGAGACCGCACGACCGACGGTCCAGCGATGCGGCGTTCCATGCAGACCGACATGAGAACAACCCGTCACCTGAACCACTTTCTCCCCATCCAAACCTCCGGGGTGGGAACAGTCCTGGTGAAAAGCGATCCAGCGACTACCCAGGGGATTCCGACCATCGGGAGCCACCAGAGCTCCTGTGGACGGATGCTTCCAGGTCGGGTCGACCGTTTTGGACAGAACGCTGTGTTCACCAAGCGGTGTTTCCCAGCCGTCCGTGCCAACAGCCGCCGGCACCCGCAGCCGCAGGCGGCCGTGATCCAGAACAAGCAACTGACGACTGCTGCGATGCAGAACCAGTTGCAGACCCCGTCGCCGCAGCAGTGCATCCTGCAACAAGGCCAGTGCACTGGCATCACTCATCCAGACCGCCTGCGGTGGAATCGGGTCAGGTGCTCGTGCCAGCACCGCTGCGGGATTGATGCAACAGAGCAACGATGCACCAAGCACCAACATGAATCAATTCACCACCGGATCGGTCCCGTCTTTCTTCGCCTTAGCGAACCCAAGGAGCGATGAAACGAGGCTTCAAAAAAGACCGGAGTTGCGCTGATCAATGATGGTGAAATCACTTGCCGGACGGACCCATGGCCAGTTTCCCGCGCACCGTGATGCTTCTGGGCAGCGGCGAACTGGGAAAGGAGGTCGCCATTGCCGCCCAACGCCTCGGTTGCCAGGTGATCGCCTGTGATCGCTACGCCGATGCACCGGCCATGCAGGTAGCCGATGAAGCGGAGGTTCTGGCAATGACAGACCCCCACGCTTTGCTGACAACGGTGCGTCGCCACCGCCCCGATGTGGTGATCCCCGAGATCGAGGCACTTGCGGTTTCAGCTCTGGCGGAACTGGAACAGGACGGAATCACGGTGATACCCACCGCCAGGGCCACGGCGGTGACGATGAACCGGGATCGGATCCGCGATCTTGCCGCCGGCGAACTGGCACTGCGAACAGCGCGTTTCGCCTACGCAGCCAGCGCTGAAGAATTGAAAGCCGAAGCGCCCGCCCTGGGCTGGCCGGTGGTGGTGAAGCCGGTGATGAGCTCATCCGGCAAAGGGCAGAGCGTTGTGGATGGACCGGATGGTCTGGACCAAGCCTGGGACGCAGCGATGGCCGGTGCCAGGGGAACCTCCCCCCGCGTGATTGTGGAGGAATTTCTCCGGTTCGACCTCGAAATCACGTTGCTGACCATCCGCCAGCACAACGGCGAGACCCTGTTCTGCGCACCGATCGGCCATGAACAGGAACACGGTGATTACCAATGCAGCTGGCAGCCGGCAGAGCTGACAACCGAGCAGCTGCAGCAGGCCCAGGCCATGGCCCGGACCGTGACCCAGAACCTGGGAGGGGTTGGCCTGTTCGGCGTGGAGTTCTTCCTCTGCGGAGATGAGGTGATCTTTTCGGAACTCTCGCCAAGACCCCACGACACCGGGCTGGTGACCTTGATCAGCCAGAACCTGAGTGAATTCGAACTGCATCTCCGTGCGGTTCTGGGGTTGCCGATCCCATCGATCACAACGGCCGACGCAGCGGCAAGCCGGGTGATCCTTGCCAAGGACAAGTTAGATGCCGTCAGCTACTCAGGGGTCGACGCTGCCTTGACGGAACCCGATACCAAACTGCTGCTCTTCGGCAAACCAACGGCTCGCCCAGGCCGTCGCATGGGGGTGGCCCTGGCCAAGGGGGAACATCTGGCGGAAGCCCGTGCCAAGGCTGATCGGGCTGCAGCGTGCATCCAGGTGAATCAGCGCTGACTGGGAAAGCGGAAGTGGCTCAATCCATCCAGCACGGCCGCAAGGCTGGGATGACCTGAAAAGTGAACCCGTTTTTGCTGGGGATGACGGACGAGGCAGGAATCATGATCTGCGGGCACCACCGTGGCCGGCAGACCACGAAGCAGCTCGCCATCGCCCTGCTGACTGGCCATCACCATCACCCTCTCGAGAGGCAGCTTCCACTGCAGAGCGAGATGACGAATCGCTTCACTGCGGGATGCCAGCCGGGGCAGAACATCGAGATACCAATGGCAGCGCCGTTGCGGACGGGCCGACAAACCTTCCCGCCTCAGCCGCTGACGCACATGACCTAACACCGATGCATCCGGCTGACGTTGCAGATAACTCAGCTTCCAGGGCCCCTGCTGCTCCTCGGTCTGAGGCTCCAACAGGTCGTGGAGATCCTCCATCACTGCCTTGACGGAGGCGCGATCCCAGTCGGCACTGATGTGCTGCTCCCAGATGTGATCGGGCTGCAGATCCTCCCCGAAGTGAATCTCACTGCCAGCCCGGCTGATCCAGACCAACGGCGATGGCAGATGCAGATCGCTGTAGCGCTGCTGGGCAGCCGCCAGCGATCGACCGGTCAAGATCCCCAGGCCATAGCGCTGACCATCACGTTCCAATTGGCTGCGCAGTGCAACCAGCGAAGGACCGTCAGGCAGATCCAGGGTGCTGTCGAGATCAAGCAACAGCAGATAGTCCGGAGAATGCAAGGTTGGAGTGGAGGCCTGTGGACTGAACGGCACGGTTGAGAGCCGATTCAGATGGGATTGCATCAAGCCCAGGTAACGGCAGACATGGGCATCCCAGCTGAAGTGTCGCGACACCGCTTCCACACCGTTGTCGCTCCAGCGCCGCCAGCGACCGGCATCTTTACCGGCCCGCTCCAGCGCCTCCTGCAAGGCGCCGGCATCGGTCACATCCACCAACAGCCCGTTCTCACAACGGGCCTGAATGTCCCGAGGACCACCGTCATCCGTCGCAACCATCGGCAAACCACAGGCCGCGGCCTCCAGCAGGGTGAGACCGAATGGCTCCGTCAGCGCTGGGTTCACAAACAAACCTCGCCGTTGGGCAGCCCAGCGGTAAAAGGCCGGTATCTGGGAGCGGCGATGCTGCTTCGGGTAGGCGACGGAGCCATAGAGGTCGTAGCGATCGACCAGATCGAAGACCTGCTGGAACACATCCCGTTGCTGCTTCTCCAACTGTCGGGGATCATCCCGACACCCAAGCACCAGCACGAGGTTGTGGCGTTGGCGCAACACCGATGACGATCCGAAGGCCTCCAGCAGCGCTGGGATGTTCTTGCGGCGGACGGCACGGGAAATCGCCAACAACGGTGGTTTGTTGGGATCGCGAAGAAAGGGGCGGAGCAACTGATCCAAAGCATCCGCTTCCGCCGCCGCTGCAACGGGGTGAAAGCGCCCGGCATCAACGCCGGGCGGGATCACCTGGGCACGATCACGACGGAACTGGGCATAACGGGAGTACTGCAGGTCCGCTTCCTGCCGTGTACTGGTGACCACCAGATCCGCCTGGGTGAGAGCCAACTCTTCCGCTTCAATGCGTCGGCTCATGGCGTAAGCCTGTTCAATCTGTTGGCGATCACCGCCACCGGCCAAAAGACGACGTTGCTTTTCCCGCCCGAGAGAATGACCGGTGAACACCAGGGGGAGACCAAGCCGTTGGCTCACCAGAGCCCCGACAAACCCAGCGTCGGCGTAGTGGGCATGGATCCAATCCACCGCATGACCAGGCTGGGTGAGGTGATGCACCAGCTGGTCAGCAAGATCCTCCAGGTGCGGCCAAAGCTGTTCCTTGCGCAGATAACGTTTCGGACCAAAGGGAAAACGCAGGATTCGAGCGCCTGGAGCAATCATTTCCACAGGACGCGCATAGTCAGCAGCAACCCGACGGTCCTGCACAAGACGAGTCACCACATCGACCCGCTCAACCTCGGGACGCTGGGCCAGGCTGCGGACCAGATCCAGGACATACAACGTCTGACCGCCAGTGTCCGCATCACGACCGAGCTCAAGATCCCGGGACCGGAACAGACCGTGCAAGTGCAGATGAAGGACGCGAACACCCCTTCCCATTCCAGCGATCCCTTGAACAGCAGCGGAATCGGTCGACTCCGTTGATTTGTCTTTAGGGAGAAAAAACGAACCGAAAGTTAAAAAAAACGTTATGGATGAGCTATCCAAAACGCATCGATTCCAGCAAAACACTGGTGAACACTGATGTTCAGTAACCCTGTCTCAATGCATCAATGAAGGATCAATTGTGAAGAACAGGCAATGTCAGAGCTTGTCGCTGACATCCACGAGATCAACCTGATCATCACCCCAGCCGCCACCACTGAAGCTGATGACTCCCTTCACCCCCAGCTGCTCGTTAATCCAGCCCAGCACCACCGGCCCCACCAGAGCTGGACGGGCTTCCCCTTGGAAACTGCGCAGGCTGAAGTGATCAGCACCGCTCACCAGCACCAACCGATGGCCCAGCTGAGCAGCTCGTGTCTCTCGCATGGGAGAGATCGCCTCGGGTCCTGAAGGAACCACCCAATCGCGAGTGCCACTGATCAGCAGCACCTTGGAGCTGAGGCTGGCGGAGCTGGAGGGTTCAAACAGCAGACGCAATGGAGGGCTGACCGCCACCACGGCCTTGACCCGTTGGTCCGCCACACCGGCTTTGTTGATGCCGCTCAACCAACTGCACTGGAGCACCCAGCTCAGGTTGCGCTCAGGATCCTTGAGATCACTGCATCGACCCTTGAGCTTGCGATCTGTGGGAACACCGCCCGAGAGCTGCAGGCTTGTGGTGGCACCCCAGGAGTGGCCCACCACAGCAACAGCCTCTGTGTTCAAACCTCGACCCTTCAACAGACGGCCGGACTCGACGGCATCCAGCAGGGCGGACACATCCAGAGGACGCAGGCGCAATTCCTCCGGACCCGGGGGCGGCCGATCACCGGCAAGCATGGCCCTTTGCTGGCTGAAATCACTGCCGGGATGATCCGGCAGGAGGACCGTGTAGCCCTGGGCCGCGAGCACTTCTCCCCATCCCTCAAACGACTCTGGGTCATCCCAGAGGCCATGGGAAATCACCACCAAGCGACCATTGGCGGAACCAGCCGGCACCAGCGTCAACAGCTTGAGCGGTTGGGGACGATGGGGCACAGCAACGCGGACAACCTGACGCGTCCAGGACGGCTTCAGCGCAGTCCGCAACGATGGCGTCACCGTTGCGGCAGGCCAGGCCTTGACCAGGGCAGCGCCTTGCTCTTGATTCGCCTTGAGACGGTTTGCGGCAACAGCCACCTTCGACAGGTCAATGGACGCCTGCTTGCCAGGAAGTTCCCGCAGAAAACCGAGCACATTGGGCTGGCCCTTGCGCTCCGCTCGCACAAGCGCGTCGGTCAACATCCGACCGCTGGTGTCTACTTCGCCGCCCTCGAGGTCAACGAAATCTGTCGCTGCGAGCAAAGCCTGCTCCAACAACGGTTGACCGGTGGACCCCTCCAGGAAGGCTTTGGTGTCCGCGGGCAACGGCGCCAGAAACGCCTTGCCGATCAGATCAAGCAGCTTGCCGCCACTAGCGGACTGAAGCTCCGCAAGATCAGGGCTGGACTGCACCAGTTCAGCAGCGGACCCAGCCTCTGCGAGGTTGATGGTGACGCTCGTTTCCAGAAACGGCATCCGCAGCACCAGGCGTTCAAGCGCCTGGGCCGGCGCAGGGAATCCTGTCAGGACCAGGCCACCGCAGACCGCTGCAAGACGGACGCGAAGACGAATCATCAGGCTGCGATCGGAAGGATCTCAGCTGGATGTTGCTCCAAAACACGGGCGAGATATCGACCTGTGTGACTGGTCGGATGCTGGGCAACCTCCTCCGGTGTGCCCGTCACCAGGATCTCTCCACCCCGGTCACCCCCTTCCGGACCCAGATCAATGATCCAGTCGGAACATCGGATCACATCAAGGTTGTGCTCGATGCAAATGATCGAATTGCCCTTGTCGACAAGACGCTGCATCACATCCATCAGCTTGTGCACGTCGTAGAAACTCAGACCGGTGGTGGGTTCGTCGATGAGATAGAGGGTCTTACCCGTGGCCCGCCGCGACAGTTCCGTGGCCAGCTTCACCCGCTGGGCTTCACCACCGGACAGGGTGGGAGCGGGCTGGCCGAGCTTCACGTACCCAAGGCCAACATCCACCAGGGTGCGTAGCCGGTCAGCCGCCTGAGGAATGGCCTCGAACACCTCAGCAGCCTGTTCCACCGTCATTTGAAGCACATCAGCGATGGTGTGGCCCTTGTATTTGACCTGCAACGTCTCGCGGTTGAAGCGTGCCCCCTTGCAAACGTCGCACTGCACGTAGACGTCGGGCAGGAAGTTCATCTCAATCACGTTCACGCCCTGGCCGCGGCAGGCTTCGCAACGTCCCCCCTTCACGTTGAAACTGAACTGACCCACCTGGTAGCCCCGGGCCTTGGCTTCCACGGTGGCGGCGAACACCTGCCGGATCGGATCAAAGGCACCGGTGTAAGTGGCGGGGTTGGAACGCGGCGTGCGACCGATCGGGCTCTGGTCGATCACGATCACCTTGTCGATCGACTTGAGCCCCCGCAACTCACCAAGGCCCTGCGGGAAGGGAACTTTGAGCCCCAGACCGTTCTCCAAGGCCGGGTGGAGCAGCTCATTGACCAGGGTGCTCTTGCCGCTGCCACTCACCCCCGTGACCGAGACCAACCGGCCGAGGGGAAACTCAACACTGATGTTCTTGAGGTTGTTGCGGTTGCAGTCGAGCAACTTGAGCGAACGGGTCCCGCTCTGGCGTCGTTCCGCCGGCGTCGGGATCGAACGGCGACCGCTGAGGTAGGCACCGGTCAGAGAGTTCTCACTGGCGACCAGATCCTCAAAGGAGCCCTCCGCCACGATGTGGCCCCCGTGGACGCCTGCACCGGGACCGATGTCCACCACATGGTCGGCAGCACGGATGGTGTCCTCGTCGTGCTCCACCACCACCAGGGTGTTGCCCAGATCACGAAGCCTGACCAGGGTGTTGAGCAAACGGTCGTTGTCCCGCTGGTGAAGGCCGATGCTCGGCTCATCCAGCACATAGAGAACGCCGGTGAGGCCTGCACCGATCTGGGTGGCCAGACGGATCCGCTGGGCTTCACCGCCGGAGAGGGTCATCGCGGGTCGATCCAGACTCAGGTAGTCGAGGCCTACATCCAGCAGAAACTTCAGGCGCAGGCGAATTTCCCGCAGCACCAGATCACCGATCTGGATCTGGCGGTCACTCAGCAGCGGTTTAGCCCCTTCATGGCTGCCAACCCCCATCAGCTGCTCGATGCGATCGAGGGTCTGACCGACGCTGACGGCCGTGAGCTCAGGGATGCAGAAGGGGCCGATCTTGACGGCCAGGGCCTCCGGTCGCAACCGCTGACCGGCACAGGCCTCGCAAGGCACCAGTTCGAGATATTTCTCCAGCTTCTGCCGCTGAGCCTCTCCACTCGCATCCCGCAGCTGACGCTCCAGGATCGGCAGGATTCCTTCAAAGGGCCGGTTGTAACCCCCTTTTCCCTTGCGGTAACGACTGTCCGCCTGAATCAGGATCGGCTCGCGACTGCCATGCAGCAACACATCCCGCTGCTCATCGGTGAGCTGGTTCCAGGGGGTTTTGATCTCGAACCCGAAGGCTTCTCCAACGGAATAGAGCAGTGAGAAGTAGTAACTGTTGTCTTTTTCAGCCCAGGGAGCCACTGCGGAATACACCGGCTGGGTGGGGTCAGGGATGACCCGATCCACGGTGAATTTCCTGAGATGTCCGATGCCATGGCAGGCCTCGCAGGCCCCGTAGGGACTGTTGAACGAGAACAGCCGTGGAGAAAGCTCCTCCATGACGGCACCATGAACCGGGCAGGCGAACTTCTCGGAGTAAAGACGCTCCCGCTCGACTCCTTCAGGAAGCTCCTCACCCTTCTTGGGGACCGCTTCCACCAGGGCAAGGCCATCCCCACGTTTCAGAACGGTGCGCAATGAATCCGTGAGCCGTTCCTGGATTCCCTCGCGGGCCACCAGTCGATCCACCACCACTTCGATGTTGTGCGTGTGGTTCTTGTCCAGCTCGATGTTGTCGGAGAGCTCGCGCACTTCGCCATTGATACGCACCCGGGCGAAACCCTCAGCCGCCAGGCCGCTGATCAATTTGGTGTGGGTGCCCTTCTTGCCACGCACCACTGGAGCGAGCAATTGATAACGGGTGCCCTCGGGCAGCAACAGGATTTGATCGACCATCTCGTCGATGCTCTGCGGCTTGATCGACCGTCCACACTTGGGGCAGTGGGGCTCACCGGCACGACCGAACAGCAGCCTCAGGTAGTCCTGAATCTCCGTGACGGTGCCGACTGTCGAACGGGGGTTGTGACTGGTGGATTTCTGATCAATCGAAATCGCGGGAGACAGCCCCTCAATCGCATCGACATCCGGCTTGTCCACCTGGCCGAGGAACTGGCGGGCATAGGCAGAGAGACTTTCGACGTAGCGGCGCTGACCTTCCGCAAAGATCGTGTCGAAGGCCAGCGAACTCTTGCCGCTGCCACTCACCCCGGTGAATACCACCAGCTTGTTGCGGGGGATGGTGACGTCGACGTTCTTGAGGTTGTGCTGCCGCGCGCCCCGGACCCGGATCACACCCTCCTCCTGATCAGCAGGCAACGGCAACGTTATGGGCTCCGAATCAGTGCCCTTGGCAGCAGCTCGCCCCATGACGCCCCGATCGAAAGCACAAAAGCTTAAGAACTCCCGACGTTCTCAGGCCGAACGTTGGTCCAGCAGGCTCGCTGCATAGGCATCAGCCTGCTCGCCACCGGCCAGCTCCGCCAGCTCCTGACGCCGGGCTGCAGTGTCCCGCAGGTGGGACACCCGCGTATGGGTCACGCCGTCCTCCACGTGCTTGCTGACTCGGAAATGGTGATCGGCCACCGCTGCCACAAGCGGCTGATGGGTGACGCAGAACACCTGCCGGTGCTGACCAAGGCTGCGCAGAAGATCAGCCATTGCTCCACTGACGCGACCACTCACACCTGTGTCGATCTCATCGAACAGCAGGGTGCTGGAACCATCCACTGCAGCCAGGGTGGTTTTCAACGCCAGGAGGAAACGCGACATCTCGCCACCGGAAGCCACCTCCGTCAACGGAGCCAGGGGCTGACCTGGATTGGCGGAAAACAGAAAACAAACCGCATCCGCTCCATGGTCGGCAGGATCAGCCGCACGCAGCTCCACTTCAAAGCGCACATTGGCGAGACCCATCGGTGGCAACTGCTTCAGCAAAGAGGCCTGAAGCGCCGTTGCAGCCTCAGAACGGGCCTGACGCAGGGCGGCATTGGCCTGATCCCGCCGCTGACGCTGCGCCTGTTCACGGATGCGCAATTGCTGCAGATCCGCTTCATATCCCCCCTCCCCCAGCCGCTGCTGTAAGTCATCCCGACGCTCGATCAGGCCAGCCAGATCCAGGCCATGGCGACGCTGCAGACGCTTCAGCTCCGCCAATCGCTCCTGAATCCGATCCAGATGCTCCGGATCACTTTCCAGAGCTTGGCCGTAGTGATCCAGCGACCGTAGAAGCAGTTCGACATTGGCCTCCAGATCGAGAGCCTGATTCCTCAACTCCTCCAGTGAGCGATCCAGCTGAGCCATCGATTGCAGCTCCTGAATGGCGGCAGCGAGATGATCCTGCAGCGATGGGGCCTGATCCGCACCATCTCGAAGACGACGGAACAACTGCGCCAGTCCCTCCTGCAGACGCACGCCATGAACCAGTCGATCCTGCTCCTGTTCCAGCCGTTGCTCCTCCCTGGGATCCTCCAGACCGGCAGCCTCAAGCTGCTCAAGCAAGGCCTCCTGATCAGCCCTCTCATCCTGGAAACGCTGCTGTTCCCGCTCAACCGCCTCAAGGGCCGCTGATGATTCACACCACCCTTGCCAGGCCGCGGCCACGTCAAGCTTCAAGGCCGCCAGGGACGAGCCGCCGAGACGATCCAGCCACTGACGCTGTTGACCGGGCTTGGCAAGCAACTGGGTCTGACCCTGCACCGTGAGATCAATCAACAGCGGCCGCAGGGACAAAAGCTGCTGACGGTTGACCAGCGTGCCGTTCAAGCGAGAACGGCTGGACCAACGACCACCGCCCTGATGTTTCCACTCCCGGCTGACGAGCAATTCGTCCTCGGGCTCGAACTCCGCCCTGGACAACCAATGCCTCAGTTGGGGAGTGAGCTGAAAACCGGCTTCAATCCGCGCCCGCTCCGATCCATCGCGAAGCAGACGCTGGCCGGCGACTCCCTGGGCCCCTCCAAGCACTGCATCGAGGGCATCCAGAAGGATCGACTTACCAGCCCCTGTCTCCCCGGTGAGCACAGTGAAACCGGAACCGAACTCCAACTCGAGCCGGTCGATCAGGGCGATGTTCTGCAGCTGCAGACCGGTGAGCACGCCATCCCCGGTGGTGATGCCGACCGTAGCGACGGCTCGCATCGTTTAGAAGGGGTGCACTAACCCCCTGAAACGATGACAGCGGAGCTCGGGGATTTCATCGAAGCAGCCGGACTGCTCGAGTACGACCCCGCTGCCATCACCAGGATCTATGCCGGCCATCCCCAGCGTCTGATTCGCCGTCTCTGGCAGACCCTTGTTCCGATTGGACTGCTGCTGTTGGGGGTTGCCTTCGACTGGATCTTCCAGTTGCTGAAGGATGAACAGCGGGCACGAAGCCGTGCTCGCGAATGCGCTGAACTGCTGGTGGACCTGGGGCCTGCCTTCATCAAAGCCGGCCAGGCCCTGTCGACCCGTCCCGACATCGTGCCTCCTCTGCTGTTGGAGGAGCTCTCACAACTGCAGGATCAATTACCGGGGTTCGACAGTGACCTGGCCATGGCCTGCATCGAGGAGGACCTCGGTGCTCCGGTTGATGAGATCTACGAACAACTCGATCGAGAACCCATCTCCGCAGCCTCCCTCGGGCAGGTGCATCGCGGCACGCTGACCAATGGCCAGAAGGTTGCGGTCAAAGTTCAGCGCCCAGGCCTGCGTGAACAGATCACCCTGGACCTTTACATCGTTCGCAATATCGCCGCCTGGTTGAACAGCAACATCGGCCTGATCCGCAGTGATCTGGTGGCCCTGATCGATGAACTGGGCCGTCGGGTGTTCGAGGAGATGGACTACCTCAATGAGGCGGCCAACGCAGAAAAATTCGCAGAGCTCCACAGCCACAATCCCCGCATTGCCGTACCTGCAATCTTTCATCAGGCCACCAGTCGCCGCGTGCTGACGATGGAGTGGATCGATGGCGTGAAACTCACCAATCTCGATGCAGTTCGCGAGCTTGGGATCAACCCCGACGACATGGTCGATGTCGGTGTCAACTGCAGCTTGCAGCAGTTGCTGGAACACGGCTTCTTTCATGCCGACCCTCACCCGGGCAACCTTCTGGCCCTCGCGGATGGCCGGCTCTGTTACCTGGATTTCGGAATGATGAGTGAAGTCAGCCGTGAATCCCGGACTGGATTGATCCAGGCGGTGGTGCATCTGGTGAACCGCAACTTCGGAAAACTCTCAAAAGACTTCGTCACCCTTGGTTTCCTGGCGGAGGACGTCAATCTCGAACCGATCGTCCCGGCCTTCGAGTCGGTCTTCAGCCAAGCCCTGGAAGCAGGGGTCAACCGCATGGACTTCAAGGCTGTGACGGATGACATGTCCGGTGTGATGTACAAATTTCCATTCCGAGTTCCTCCGTATTACGCGCTGATCATCCGCTCCTTGGTGACGCTCGAGGGAATCGCCTTGAGTGTGGACCCACAGTTCAAGATCCTTGGTGCGGCCTACCCCTACTTCGCTCGTCGATTGATGGAGGATCCCGACCCGCAGCTGCGTCAGAGCCTCAAGGAAATGCTGTTTGACGGCGATGCATTCCGCTGGACCCGTCTTGAAAATCTGGTGTCCAGTGCCGCCAGCCAGGCACAACTTGATCTTGAGGCCCTGCTGGATCAACTGTTGGATTTTCTGTTCTCCCCCAAAGCCGGTCTGCTGCGGGACCAATTGGTGGTTGCCATGGTGGATCGCCTCGACGCCATTGGCTGGTCAACCATGCAACGACTGGGACGTCGCCTGCCCAAGCGCCTTCAGCCGAGCGCCTTCCGCTCTCAGGGACTCCCCCCAGCCGATCCCCTGCTGCAGCTGGAACCGATTCGTGAACTGATCAACGTTCTCCAGTCTCTACCGGGCTTCACGCCTGATCTTCTGCTGAAACGAATGCCGAGGGTGCTGAATGAACCCGACACCCGTCGGATGGGTGTTCAGGTGGCTCAGGGTCTGGCTGAACGGGGAGTCGTCCGACTCGTGAGGGTCGCCGCTGGAGTCCCCACCTAAATTTTGAGCACTGTTCCAGGCTTGATGCGTACCTTCCGAACCCTTCGCTGCCGAGTGATCGCCTTGGCTGCAAGTTGTGGGATCGGGCTCACCGCCATAGCGAGCCCGGTGCTTGCAGCGAAGGACGTTGCCCTGGTCAGCGGGGCATTCCGGCGATCCATTCCGGTCAAGGACATCGAGCATCTGGCCAAAACCGGTGAAGCAAGGGGTTTGCTGGAACAGCTGCTCGCTCTGTCCCAACAGGATCCGGACAACGTCGCCAAACTCCTCAACCAGAAACTGGATCTGCCCCTGGTCCTCACCAGTCGTTTAATCAATACACGGATTGGTGAGGCGATCATCCGCCGTGTTGGACAGATCATCTATCCGATCCATACGCCGCAGCCTGCAGTCAGCATCCCGGCCCTGCGGGCTGGTGTCGTCAATGGACTCCACAACAGTAATGACGGGCTGACTGCCGTGGATTTCCTCAAGGCATACCCCAACGAGGTGTTGGCCGTGAATCTGCCTGCGCTGTTCTCCGTGATCGAGAAAGCCCAGTCGATTTCAGGCCTGGTGCAGTTCTTCTCCGATTCGCCCCTGGACGGCCTCAAGGAAGCCAAGCCCTGAACCTCGTAGATTCCGCCTGACCCCAAGCAGCATCCGGTGTCCCTGTTCCAGAACCTCCGTCGGCGCTTCGCGGCCACGCCTGTGATGCAGGACTGGCCCGGTCTGATCGAGGCTTACAGAGCCTGGTTACCGGTGACCTCCACCACGCCGGTGATCACCCTCCGCGAAGGATCAACGCCGCTGATTCCTGTACCTGCCGTCCAGGAGCGTATCGGCAGGGGAGTGAAGGTGTACGTCAAATACGACGGACTCAATCCAACCGGCTCCTTCAAGGATCGGGGGATGACCATGGCCATCAGCAAAGCCAAGGAAGCCGGCTGTGAAGCTGTGATCTGCGCCAGTACCGGCAACACCAGTGCCGCTGCCGCGGCCTACGCCCGTCGTGGCGGCATGCGGGCCTTCGTGCTGATTCCAGACGGTTACGTCGCCCAGGGGAAACTGGCCCAGGCCCTCGTTTACGGCGCTGAGGTTCTGGCCATCCGCGGCAATTTCGACCGCGCTCTGGACATCGTTCGTGAAGCAGCGGAGAAGTATCCCGTGACGCTGGTCAACTCGGTGAACCCTTACCGGCTTCAGGGCCAGAAGACAGCTGCATTTGAAATCGTCGATGCCCTCGGTGATGCTCCGGACTGGCTCTGCATCCCGATGGGCAACGCCGGAAACATCACCGCCTACTGGATGGGCTTCCAGGAATACCAACAGGCCGGTCACAGCCGCACCCTGCCGCGCATGATGGGCTTCCAGGCCAGCGGGTCGGCCCCATTGGTCAACGACACCACCGTCAGCGATCCGGACACGATTGCAACGGCGATCCGTATCGGTAATCCAGTGAACCGGGCCAAAGCCATCGCCGCCCGTCAGGCAAGCAACGGCGCTTTCCTGGATGTGACCGATGCCGAAATCATTGAGGCCTACAAGCTTCTGGGTGGCCAGGAAGGCATCTTCTGTGAACCCGCCAGCGCAGCCTCCGTTGCGGGTCTGTTGAAGCGCAAGGATGAAGTCCCGGCTGGGGCGACCGTGGTCTGCGTGCTCACGGGCAATGGCCTGAAGGATCCGGATTGCGCGATCAACAACAACGATGCCGCCTTCCACACGGATCTGAACCCCGATCTCGCCACAGTGGCTGGCGTCATGGGGTTCTGAATCAGGATCTCCACCCCCTCGATGGACCCCTTCCAGGGGTCTTTTTTGTGCCTGAACCGCGGGACAACACACAAACTGACTGGGGAGCACTGCCGAAAGACTGCTCAACAACCTGGGGAAACAACCACCAAACCAGAGGCCGGAAACCCCATCCACGTCTCCACAGGCAGTGAAGAAGTGGAGAACGCGCTGTTTCTCCACAACCGTCCATCCGTCTTCCCCAGTCAAGAGCTGCTCTCAGCCCTGGCCACAACTGAAATCAAGACCTGTGTTCCCCATTTCCCCAGGCCCTACGACGACGGTTTTGGTTTTATTTCTTTGAAAGAACTAGAACCAAACAGCCGAACAACGGGTGTGAGAAACCAGCCATTGCACTTCCTTCTCGGCTGTGAAACGGTGGGGCACCGACACCTAGCGATCAGGTCTGCAGCACGATGAAGGTGGTGTGCTCCCAGTCCGAACTCAACGCCGCTCTGCAGCTCGTGAGCCGCGCTGTGGCGACTCGCCCCACCCACCCGGTTCTGGCCAA
>MDTE01148201.1_pt1 | contig 15748 bp, 9 predicted proteins | sample 811231 | NCBI WGS metagenome assembly MDTE01 (sample SAMN05326651, study PRJNA326480) | marine metagenome | isolation source: seawater | place: Indian Ocean: Red Sea | collected 2010
TATATGATGCTCGATTTCTTGATCGCCCCGATCTTTGCCGAAGATGGCACCCTAGTCGATATTCAGCCCCGCTGGGACGAAAGGGGACGAAGGGTGGGGTCGACTTATCTCCTCCAGCGAGGTTCCCGGCACCTGCAGGGCACCATAGTGGACTGGCGCGTGGTCTTGATCGAGCCCAATATCGGCGTCGGCTTGTGGGACCGCCTGGCCCTGCGGGAAGAAACCCGTGAGCGCGCCAACTCGGATGAAAACGCCATGAACTGGGACAATATCGGCGCCAATGCACGGGTGGTTTTGAGCGATTTGACCAGCGCAGGTGAAGATTATCTGAAAGCCCTGAGAGAGGGCAATGCATCTACTTTCTGAGCATCTAAATCGGGCTCTGCAACAAACGTTAAAGGCCCTGAAACTACCCCCTGGAAACCAGCTTGGAATGGCGGAAACCAGCACTTTCCTCAAGTACCTGCTCCTGGATATCCTGACGCAGGGCTCGGAGCAGTGCCAGGATTGGAGGACGACTTTGTGGCAGCGCCGCGAAGAGATTCTAGTTTTGCGTCAACGCCTGGGAGACCTTTTAGAAACTCCAGCTCTGGAAAACGCCCTGCAACGCGGAACCTGGGCTGCACCTGAGGCGAGAGATATAAGCCAGACGCTGGAAAAATCCACGACTTATCGCGAACGCATTTTCGATCTGGTAATCGAAGCCCTGTCGAGCGAGCGCATGGCGCCGGAAATCTGTATCGACCCCATGCCTGCTACATCTGACGAACTGGATAAAAAGCTGGAGGGGCGGTGGAACCACGTGATAATTTTTGCTGCCATCCATCTCTTCACCCACGAGTTTTATCCGCTGGCCGTCGATGCCTTTGAACGCGATTCGAATAAATACGGCAAAGTCCATTTCAATATCCTGGGCGCCCACGTAGACTGGTTTGCTGCGGACGGCAAGATCCAGCGCCTGCTCTATCTGGATTTTGACAGGCAACGCTTCTGCGAGTGCGCCCTGGAAATTCCCCTGGCTCCGGACAGCGCCCAGTTTATCTGTCTGGGACTGCAGGAGCACGAGCTGCACTCCTCCTGGTCGACCCGCCTTGCCTGTCCCCAGGTAAATCCGCATCAGTCCGCGGCCTGCGCGGACAGTAAAATAACGGCCCTGAAAGGCTGGACTGCCCTGGGGCTCGAGGTGCCAATTTCCCAGTGCGTATTGCCCGGAAACGAGGATGGGGCAGCGCGCTTTGCCAAACGATTTCCCGAAATTGTCGTCAAACCCAATCGGGGTACAGAAGGCGCCCGGGTAAGCTATCTCGCCTCCGCTGACCCGGCAGCTCTTCGGAATGCTTTATCTTCCTGCTGGAACTCGGGGGATGCCCTCTTGCAAGAACGCCGCGATAGGGTATTCTGGCAGAATCCCGATACCGGAAAAATCCATACCCTGGCGCTGCGCCTGCACGTAGCCTGTGATGGCCGGCACTACCACCTCGAATCGGGCTATGTCCAGTTAGGAGCTGATTCCAGGCTTCCCGCCGCGCCCGCCCGGGGGGGAGAAATTCTCACTTTTGCAGCCATTAATTCCAACCTGATATATCTCCAGGATGGCACCCCTACCAGTCTCCATTTCAGCACTGGAGACTGGCAAGAGATTTACCGGCAGGCAGAAAGGGCCGCCAGTCTTTTTAGCGGTCTGCTGCTGGTCGGATTGGACGCGGTATTGGATCTGGATAAAAAAGGCAAACCCATAGCGGTCTTTATAGAGGCCAATTCGCGGCCTGCAGGACTGAGTCATACCCACTTTCTTCCCGACCTCGGCCTGCCGGGCGTAAGCTTGAAACTGTGGGACGGGCTGGAACATCTATACGAGCACCAGCAAGTCCCCTCACCCGCCGCATAGCAGAAAAATATGGAAAAGTCCATCGAGCGCTTGAAAGAGGCCGGAAGTCTGCCGGAAATCCAGAGTTTGATCGAAGTTGTCCTGCGGGACGCGCGCAGGGCTAAGAGCAAAACCAGAGAGCACCGCCTTTTTCTGCGCCACCTGATCTTCAATGAAGCCCTGCTCGCAGACCTGCACACGCACCTGGCCCTGGATTATCTATTTTCCCAGATAACCCAGGAGGAGTGGGGTGAACTTTTCGGCAGTGCAGCAGACAGGGAACTTCCCCTGCTGATGGTGGACCTGGTAGATCAGTCAAAAGACGTCGACCACAAAGACGTGCTGCGCTTGTTGCCGGGCCCTTCTTCCAGATCGCTCATTGCGATACTCAAGGCTTTCAACAGCTATCTGGAAAAATTGCCCGCCTCGCCGCGCTGTCTGCACGGTATGCGCATAGCCCACATCCAGGCGGATATTTATCGCATTCTGGCAAAGGATTCAGGGGGGTGGAAGCGGCCCCCCCCCCCCCCTTGCTGCATCGACGACAAAGCCATCAGGGCCTGCAAAGAACAAAAGCAGATTGCCGATTTGCCAGCGGCATACGAACGGCGCATCAATCCGCTACAGCACCGCGACCTGCACCTCAACCTGGCCGTTCTTGCCGCGGCCCCGGCAAGCGCACCTTCCATGCGGAAAGCCGACTACAACAAGACCTTTCAGGTCGAAGCGCCCCTGCGCCTGGGCATTTCGAGCGCCAACGCCTCGGATAACCACATCCGCAGTAAACAACAGGGCGGCAAGACGCTCAATGCCAGCATCGACCTGCAACTGGAAGGGGAAAACACGCCCACCCCACCCCTTCGGGTTACCGCCCGCCGCCTCGCCGACCCCTCTCTGGTCTTGCGCTCCCTGTCCATGGACTTCAAGGCGGATTTCGAGGTCAGCGCCCGGGGCGACGCCGCTACCCAGAGCGAGTTGTTTTTTGCCTATCGCCGCGGCGGTGATGAACCTCTACGATTGCTCAAGCAGGCCCTGGTACACACTGGAATTGTGCGCGATAACTCGGAAGATATAATTCGGGATATCACCAATTTCAGTGGCGGGGGCCTGGAAATCACCACTGAGAGTAAAGTCATGCAGGGTTCCGGCCTGGGAACCAGCAGCATCCTGGCAGCTGCCATCCTCAAGGTCCTCTACCGCCTGACCGGCAACCCACTTGGCAGCGCAGAATGCGAATACCCCGGACTCTATGATCAAAGTCTGATGCTGGAGCAGAGCATCGGCCTCAACAGCGGCTGGCAAGATGCGCGCGGCGCCTGCGGGGGGCCTGGTGCTATAAAGGATTTCTATGCCCCGCCCACAGCAGATTTGCCCGCCCCTGAGATATCCTTCCTCACTGACGTGGACGGGGATCTTTTTGCCGAACGGGTCGTGCTCTTTGATACCGGTATCTCCCGCACGGCTACGCACCGGGGCCTGAATCTAGTGCTGGAAGCTTATCTTTCCCGCACTCCCAAATGCTATGCCGCCATGCGGGAATCCCTGGAAATTCATGACCAGATGGTGGCTGCTCTGAGTACCGGTGATTACGCCGCCCTCGGCTTAATGGCCAACCGCTACTGGCAGCTGCGCTGCATCCTGGACCCGGGAGCTACCAGTGCAGACCTGCAATACCTTTTTGAAGCTCCGGAAATAAATCAACTTACCGAAGGCGGCCTGATCACCGGAGCCGGCGGCGGTGGCTTTGCGCTTTTGATCGCGCGCGAAGGCCAGGGTCAGTCACTGCGCAAGCGTTTGTTCCAGTTGCAAAAAAAGGCGGCTTATTCCAGGAGCAGCGTAGTCGAATATCGCCTCAACAGATCCGGTATTCGTCTGCGCGAATAACTTTATCCCATCCAGGGTCTTTACTGGCTATGAATAAATCTCCCAAACAGGAACACTTGCTGGTAGACGGCTACAACCTCATCCGCTCGACACCTCTCTTCAGCCAGCAGGAGCGCATCAGCCTGGCAGCCGGTCGCCAGAGCTTGCAACGGGCCCTGACCGCCTATGCCGGGCAAACCAGTACTCGAATCACGCTTTTTTTCGATGGCGACAAAACCGTCGAGCGAGCCGCGAAGCAGCAGTACGGCCCCCTCCAGATCGTGTTCTCGCGCCATCCCAAGAGCGCCGACGACCTGATAAAAGAAGCCGCACAGGAAAAACACGGCGCCAAAAATATGCGGGTAATCACTTCCGATCGCGAAATCCGCAACTTTGTCCGGCGCCACAAAATTCCTTCGACCTCGGCGCTCGAATTCGTCGAAGAAATGGATGCACAGCCGCAGCGCAAAACCACGGTCAAAAATCCCGCGCCAAGCGACGGGGAAATCGAAGATCAGACACCGCTGGACGAACGAGAAATCGCCGAGTGGGAAAGATTATTTGCCGAAAAGGGCGAAAGAGACGAGGCCTAAATTCAGCTAAGAGGAGATTGTGGCGGCAATTTTTTCGGGATAGAAAGGCAAATACCCTCCCGGCCAGCCCACACAGATTCGCGCAATAAATTGCCTACAAGGAGAGCAATACCATGTTGATGAAAGACAAGTTGAGCCTGGTGGCCGGCGTCGCCAACCACCGCAGTATCGCCTGGGCCATTGCCCGCGCCCTGGATCGCGAAGGTGCCCGCCTGGCCATAAGCTATCTGGGTGAACGCCAGAAAGAAGGTATCGATAAAATTGTCGACCAGCTGCAAAAGCCTCCTCTGCTGGTGCCCTGCGATGTTACCCAGGACGAATCGGTCGAGGCTTCTTTTGCAAGCGTGCAAAAAGAATTCGGCCACCTCGATTCTCTGGTTCACTCCATCGCCTTTGCCAATCCGGAAGATTTGGACCGTCGCTACACCGATACCTCGCGCCAGGGCTATCACCTAGCGCTAGACGTAAGTGCCTACTCCCTCAACGTCCTGGCGCGTGGCGCCGAACCACTTATGAGTACGGGCGGCGGCATAGTCGCCATGACCTATCTGGGTAGCGAACGCGCCATAGCCAGGTACAACGTCATGGGCGTGGCCAAAGCAGCGCTCGAATCAGGCATACGCTACCTGGCCAGCGAGCTGGGAGAAAAGGGGATTCGGGTCAACGGTCTCTCTGCTGGCCCTCTCAAAACCCTGGCGGCACGCGGCATCAAAGACTTCAACACGATGCACAAACAGCACGCCGAGCGCGCCCCTTTGCGACGCAATACCACCGTGGAAGAGGTCGCTGACACAGCCCTTTTCCTGTGCAGCAACCTGAGCCGGGGCATCACCGGCGAAGTAATTTACGTGGACGGTGGCTACCGCATTACAGGCATGTAGGAGTAAAATTTTGGCCACCTGTAACCACAAAGATATCTATCCTGGACAGACCGTCTCCATCATCCTCAAGCAGGACCAGCACAGCGGCAAACAGTCCAGGGGGATCGTCAAAGATATTCTTACCCGCTCCACACACCATCCGCACGGCATCAAGGTCCGGCTCCAGGATGGCCGGATCGGCCGCGTCCAGGCAATTGAACCCTGAACTGATGCTGCCCATCCGCCGCATTGAAGGGCAGATCGCGGCACATCTGAAGGCTGGCAACCGCCTGGTGTTGAGTGCCCCCACGGGCTCGGGAAAAACCACCCAGATACCGCAAATCCTGCTGGCAAACAGCCCCGGCAGCGGCCAAATCCTGGTGCTTCAGCCCCGGCGCCTGGCGACCCGCCTGGTCGCCCGGCGCGTCGCCTGCGAACTCCAAACTCCAATTGGCCAGCTGGTCGGCTACCAAACCCGTCACGATAGCCAGATCAGCGCTTCGACCCGAATTCGTTTTGTCACCGAGGGCCTCTTCCTGCGCCTGCTTCATTCCAGGCCTACTCTGGCCGGCGTCGAAGCGGTCGTCCTAGACGAGTTTCACGAACGCAGTCTGGAAGCGGATACCGCCCTGGGTCTGCTGCGCCGCCTGCAGGAGAGCGAACGCCCCGACCTGCGCCTCGTGGTCATGTCCGCCACCCTGAATACCGCCGCCCTGGCAGCTGCCCTCGAATGCCCGGTGCTCGAAACTCAGGGCCGCACCTACCCCGTCGAAATTCGCTATATTGCCGCAACTGACTCAAAACCACCCTGGGAGCGAGCCACCGCCGCCCTGCGCGACCTGCTCGAAAGCAATGCTGAAGGCGATGTCCTGATCTTTATGCCCGGTGCTTACGAGATCCGCCGCACCATCGAAACGGCCCGAAAAAGCCTGCGCGATTTTGCCGCATCCCTTAAATTTTTTCCCCTCCATGGTTCTCTCTCCGCCTCCCAGCAGGACGCCGCCATGGAATTCTCTGCGCAGCGCAAAATCATCGTCGCCACCAACGTAGCCGAGACCTCTATCACTATCGAGGGAGTGCGCCATGTCATCGACTCAGGCCTGGCCCGGATCCACCGCCACGATCCGCACCGCGGTATCGATGTCCTCCTGGTTGAAGCCATCAGCGCGGCTGCAACCGAACAACGCGCCGGCCGCGCTGGCCGCACTGCACCCGGCACCTGTACCCGTCTCTGGGAGCGCTCAGAACAGGAGATTCGGCCGGCTCACGATAGCCCCGAAATTCGCCGTCTCGACCTGGCTGATGCCCTGCTCCAGCTCAAGGCTCTCGGCATCGCCGAACTCCGGCTTTTCCCCTGGGTGGAAAAGCCGGAAGACGAAGCTCTGGACCGCGCCCATCACCTGCTCAAAGGTTTGGGCGCCCTGGATGCGGCAGGTGGTCTCACCGCTCTGGGCGCGCAGATGGCACGCCTGCCTTTGCACCCCCGCCTGTCGCGTTTGCTAATCGCCGCAGCCCAATACCACTGTCTCAAACGGGCTGCTATCTGGGCCGCCCTCATCGGCGAGCGCGATGTCCTCACCTATCCGCTACAAGGACGCTATACCCAAGCGCCCGAAGGCGATATCCCCTCGGATCTGGTGGTGCGCGAACGCGCCTACCAGCACGCCCGGAAGCACGACTTCGAACCCAGCGCCTGCGCCGCGGCAGGCATCCACGCCAACAACTGCCGCCAGGTCGAAAATAGTGTCCGCCTCTATCTAGATGCGGCCCGGCGCGCCGGGCTCAAGACCACAGAAACCGGAAGTAGCAGGGATCTGGTCAAATGCCTGCTGGTGGCCTTTTTCGATCGCGTCGCCCTGCGTCGCGACATCGCCACCCTCCACTGTGCCATGGCCGGCCAGCGCCGCGTTGAACTCGACCGCCACAGTGCCGCCTGTAGCAGCCTGGCTCTAGTTGCCCTGGAAGTGCGCGAGCTCGAGGCCCGCGGCAACAGCGCCGTGCGTACCGCCCTGGCCCTGGCCAGCGGCATAGAAACCTCCTGGCTCGAAGAGATGCACCCCGACCGCATCAAGATAAGCGACGAAACAACCTGGAACTCCGCCACCAACGCGGTCGAACAGCACCGGCTGCACGCCTACGACGACCTGGTCTATCGCCGTCAACCCCTCGCCGAAATCGACGCCCTCGCAGCCGAAGAAATCCTGGTCGAACAGATCGCACTGAATAATATCAGCCTGGATAAGTGGAATGGGGAAGTGGCACAGTGGATCTACCGCACGCGCCTTATCGCCCGCCTCTTCCCCGAGCGCGGCCTGATCTGCTATGACGAAGAGGAAAAGCGCGTCATCCTCCTCGAAATAGTTGCCGGTGCTACCCGCCTCAGCCATATTCGCACCCGCCCCTGTCTGCCGCACGTGCAGAACGCACTTTCCTGGCCGGATCGGCAATTCGTCGAAAAAATGGCCCCCTCGCAATTGCGCCTGCCATCGGGCGTGCGCCTACAGATCGAATACTTCGACAATGCGCCGCCGCGGGGACGAGCCAAGATCCAGGAACTCTACGATTTGCAGCACACTCCCACCATCGCCCGGGGCCGCCAGAAGCTACTGCTGGAAATCCTCGGGCCGAACTTCCGGCCGGTGCAGATCACCGACGATCTGGCTGGATTCTGGGAGCACACTTATCCGGAGGTAAAAAGGGAACTGAAGCGCCGCTATCCAAAACACGAGTGGCGATAGTATAGCTTAAATCGAACCCGACTTCAGAAACTGAAGGGGCCTTCAACCTTTCCTGGGAGCATAGAGATGGGCACTGGTGCCAAAGAACATCTCGGCAGCTTCCATGACGGTCTCCGAAAGGGTGGGATGGGGATGAATGCTCAACTTTAAATCCTCGGCCAGGGCGGCCATTTCCACTGCCAGTACTCCCTCGGCAATTAACTCGCCGGCGCCAACGCCGACAATGCCGACCCCGAGCACCCGCTCAGTTTGCGGATCGATGACCAGCTTGGTGAGACCATCGTTGCGGTCCAGGGTGGTGGCGCGTCCGGATGCGGCCCAGGGAAAGCGGACGACCTCGACGGCGCGGTTTTCTCGGCCGGCCTCGGATTCGGTGAGACCGCACCAGGCGATCTCCGGGTCGGTGAAAACCACGGCCGGAATAGCATTGGGTTCAAAGGCAACCTTATGGCCGGCAATAGCTTCGGCAGCAACGGCACCTTCGTGAGAAGCCTTGTGGGCCAGCATAGGTTCACCGGCAATATCGCCGATGGCGAAAATCGTCGGTTCGGCGGTGCGACGCTGAACATCCGCCTGCACGAAACCTTTTTCGTCCACTACTACTCGGGTATTTTCCAAGCCGAGATCCTCGCTATTGGGCCTGCGGCCCACGGCCACCAGAACCTTTTCAAAGGTTCTTTCCGATACCTTGCCCTCAGCAGACTCAAAGCGCACTTCGACCCCATCTTTGCCCTCCTCTATTCCAGCCACTTTAGTGCTGAGCAAAACCTGCTCGAAGCGCTTATCCAAGCTGGCCTCCAGCGGCTTTATCAGGTCGCGGTCGGCAGGAGGAATAAGACCCGCGGTCATTTCCACCACCGATACTCTGGTCCCCAGCGCCGCGTAGACCGTGCCCAATTCGAGGCCGATATAACCGCCGCCGATCACCAGCATGGTCGCGGGGATATCCTGGAGCGCCAGCGCAGCGGTGGAATCCATCACCCGGGGACTGTCCAGGGCAAGGCTGGGAATGGTAGCGGGGCGCGATCCGGTGGCCAGAATCGCATGCTCAAAACGCAACTCCTCTTCGCCACCTTGGGATTTCTCGATGCGCAGGCTTTGGGCATCGAGGAAATGAGCGCGCCCCTGCACCAGGCGGACGTTGCGCGCTTTGGCCAGGCCACCCAGTCCTCCGGTCATCTTGGCGATGACGCGTTCTTTCCAGACTTTCAACTGCTCCAAATCGATCTCGGGAGGGGCGAATTTAATGCCCCAGCTCTCGGCTTCACGGGCCTCGCCCAAAAGCCTGGCCACGTGCAACAAGGCCTTGGAGGGGATGCAACCCCGGTAGAGGCAGACGCCGCCCGGCTTTGCCTCCAGGTCGATCAGCGTAACATCCATTCCAAGGTCGGCTGCCTTGAATGCGCCGACGTAACCACCGGGGCCACCACCGATAATTGCCAGCTCGGTTTTATTCATGATCTCACGCCTTATATTTACCCTTCCAAAACCAGCAGGAAAGGATTTTCCAGCGCCTCGCATATCCAGCGCAGAAAGCGAGCTCCCTCGGCCCCGTCGATCAGACGGTGATCGTAGGACAGCGATAGTGGCATGATCAGCCGGGGGACGAATTCTCCCTCGCTGAACACAGGTTCGTAGGCACCCCGGGCAACACCCAAAATGGCAACCTCTGGCGGATTGACAATAGGGGCAAAGCCGGTGCCCCCAATGCCACCCAGGTTGCTTATGGTAAAACAGCCGCCCTGCATATCTTCGGGGGCAAGTTTGCGATCCCGCGCCTTTTGGGCTATTTCTCCCAGTTCCACGGCCAGCTCGATTATGTTTTTTTGATCCACGTCGCGCACCACCGGCACCAGCAACCCCCGATCGGTGTCCACAGCCACGCCGATGTGGCAGTACTTCTTGTAAATTACTTCGCGATCGGCCATATCGATGCTGGCGTTAAACTGCGGGAACGCTTTCAGCGCTGCAGCCACTACCTTGAGAATAATGGCAGTAGGAGTCAATTTGCCACCCGCTGCCTCCGCCTTTTTTGCGAACTGTTTGCGCCAGCCCTCCAAGTCGGTGGTATCGGCTTTGTCAAACTGGGTAACGTGCGGAATGGTGGTCCAGGCATAGCTCAGCCGCTCTGCAGTTATGCGGCGCACGTTGCTCATAGGCTCGCGCTGGACCTCGCCCCACTGGGCAAAATCCGGCAAGGGCAGATCTACTTTTGGCGCTGCCAGTGCAGCTGCAGATGGAGCCTCGCGTGCAGTGTTGAGCTGGCGGGCATGGGCCTTGACATCGTCCTCGGAGATGCGGCCTCCGGGGCCGGAACCCGCCACCTGGGTGATGTCGATGCCAATTTCGCGCGCCAGGCGCCGGATAGAAGGCGCGGCGGCTACCAGAGTGGCGGACATCGGGGACGAAACCGGCAGCGGCGCAGATCTTTCCTCGGATATTGGTGCAGGCGCTGGGGCCGGTTTTTCCTCTGGAATTGGGACTTCCGACGCACCTCCTGCAACCGTGAGAATATCCTGTCCGACAGTGACGCGATCACCCTCTTTGACATGGAGCGCAGTAATTGTACCGCGCACCGACGAGGGCACCTCAATCACGGCCTTGTCGGTCTCCAACTCGATTATCGATTGGTCTTCATCCACCTCCTCGCCAACCCCTACCAGAACTTTGACAACATCGCCACCCTCGATATTTTCGCCCAAATCCGGGAGGACGAAAACCAGCGTTCCAGATGCTGGGACAACCGCTTCAGAAGATCGTTTAGAATCCGGAAGTTCGGGCTCGGAAGGCTGCACCGGTGTAGTTGTTGCCGGCCCGGGCAGGGGCGCTGGTGGGGGCGCTACCGCCGCGCTACCTTCCCGCTCCGCACGCGCTTCACCTTCGACGCTGAGCAGGGACTGGCCAACGGTGACGTGGTCGCCCTCTTTGACGTGGAGCGCCGTGATCGTGCCGCGCACCGACGAGGGCACCTCAATTACGGCCTTGTCGGTCTCCAACTCGATTATCGACTGGTCTTCATCCACCTCCTCGCCAACCCCTACCAGAACTTTGACAACATCGCCACCCTCGATATTTTCGCCCAAATCCGGGAGTTTAAATTCAACTGCCATTTCAGGTCCTTTACAAATTTAAAACACGTGATGTTGATATGTCATGGGCGCCCGGGCAACCCCGGCCGCTCAAACGAGCAGGGGATCGCTCTTATCGGGATCGATGTCCAGATCCTGCATGGCCTTCTCGACTAGGCTGTATTCTATTTGCCCCTCCCGCGCCAGGGCGCTCAGAGCTCCCAGAGTGATAAAGCGGGCATCAACCTCAAAAAAATCCCGCAGCGCCTCTCGGCCCTCGCTGCGACCAAATCCGTCCGTCCCCAGGGAAACGGGAGGCCGGGGAAACCAGCGGGCAATGGACTCGGGCAGGGCTTTGACATAGTCCGATGCGATCACAAAAACGCCGCGCTCGTCTCGCAGACACTCGCTGATAAACGAGAGGCGGGGCGGGGCGGCGGGGTGCAATCTGTTCCAGCGCTCGACCGCGAGACCATCGCGGTGCAATTCCTTGAAGCTGGTAATGCTCCATACATCTGCTGATACATTGTAGTCGTTCTGCAAGATTTCCTGGGCTTCCAGCGCTTTGTTGAGGATGGCACCGCTGCCGAAGAGATGGGCTTTCAACTTTGCCCTTTTCTTAGCGGCGGTTTTGAATTTGTACAGGCCCTTGAGAATGCCTTCCTCCACCCCCTCGGGCATTGCTGGCATGGGGTAGGTCTCATTTTCTACCGTGAGGTAGTAAAAAATGTCCTCTCCTTCCTCGTACATGCGCCGAATGCCATCGCGAATAATGACTGCCAATTCATAGCCAAAGGCCGGATCATAAGCCATCAGATTGGGCACCGGGTAGGCGAGCAGATGACTGTTGCCATCGTTGTGCTGCAGCCCTTCCCCACTCAGGGTGGTACGTCCTGCCGTCCCTCCGATTAAAAAGCCCCGGCAGCGGATATCGCCGGCCAGCCAGACCAAATCGCCAACCCTCTGCAAGCCGAACATGGAGTAGTAGATGAAGAAGGGGATGGTATTGACACCATGGGTGGCATAGGCCGTGCCCGCGGCGATAAAGGAGGCGATAGAGCCGGCCTCGGTAATGCCTTCTTCGAGGATCTGGCCGTCTTTTGCTTCCTTGTAATAAGAAAGAGTGTCTTTGTCGACCGGTTCGTAAAGCTGGCCGACATGGGAGTAAATACCAAAGGGACGAAAAAGTGCATCCAGGCCAAAAGTGCGGGCCTCGTCCGGAATGATGGGGACGATGAGTTCGCCGATCTCTTCGTCCCGCATAAGTTTGGTCAGCACCCTGCCAAAGGCCATAGTAGTCGCCAGTTCGCGCTCCTGGGAACTTTTGAAAAATTCTTCGAAGAAGGCCCGCGACGGAGCCTTGAAGGGTGCCGGTTCAACCTTGCGTGCCGGCACGTAGCCCCCCAGGGCCTGGCGGCGCGCATGCAAGTACTGCATTTCCTGGCTCTCGGCCGCTGGTTTGTAAAAGGGTGCCGCGGCGACGTCTTCATCGGAGATGGGGATGCCAAAACGGGTGCGAAAAGCACTCAATTCGTCTTCGTTCAATTTCTTTTGCTGGTGGGTGATATTCTTGCCCTCTCCAGCTTCACCCAGGCCGTAGCCCTTGACGGTCTTGGCCAGGATTACGGTAGGCGAACCGCTGTGCTCTACTGCGGCCTTGTAGGCGGCGTAGACTTTTTCTGGATCGTGGCCACCGCGCCGCAGCTTCTGCAGCTGTTCATCGGAGAGATGCTCCACCATTTTAAGCAACTGGGGATCGACGCCAAAGAAATTCTCGCGGATATAGGAGCCATCCGAAACGGTGTATTTCTGATACTCGCCGTCCACCACGGCAGCCATCCGCTGGACCAGCAAGTCGTCGTGGTCTTTTTCCAGAAACGGATCCCAGTCGTCTCCCCATATCACTTTTATGACATTCCAGCCGGCGCCGCGAAAAGCGGCCTCCAATTCCTGGATAATCTTGCCATTGCCGCGCACCGGACCATCCAGACGCTGCAGGTTGCAGTTGATCACAAAGATCAAATTATCCAGTTTCTCCCGCGCGGCCAGCGTGATGGCACCCAGAGTTTCGGGCTCGTCCGTCTCGCCGTCGCCGAGAAAAGCCCACACTTTGTAATCCTTGGTTTCCTTCAAACCTCGGTCTTCGAGATAGCGATTGAAACGCGCCTGGTAAATGGAAAGGATAGGTCCCAACCCCATGGAAACGGTGGGGAATTGCCAGAAATCAGGCATCAGCCAGGGGTGGGGATAAGAGGAAAGGCCCCCGCCTGGGCGCAATTCACGGCGGAAATTTTCGAGTTGCCTTTCGCTGATCCGGCCCTCCAGAAAAGCCCGGGCGTAGACCCCGGGAGCAGCGTGGCCCTGAAAGAAAACCTGATCGCCGCTGGCATTTCCGTTGCGAGCGCGGAAGAAGTGATTCAAGCCGACTTCGTAGAGAGTGGCAGCCGAAGCGTAGGTCGAAATATGGCCTCCCGGAGCTGCCTCGTCGCGATTGGCCCGCACCACCATGGCCATGGCATTCCAACGCACCAGGCTCTTGATCCGACGTTCGATTTCGCGGTTGCCTGGAAAAGCGGGCTGCTTGGCGCGCGGTATGGTGTTTATATAGGGCGTATTGGCGCTGAAAGGCAGCGGGATGCCGGCCTGCTGCACATGGAGCTGGAGCTGACCCATAAATGCTCTCACCTGCTCGGGCGATCGGTTCGCCAGAACATAATCCAGGGATTCGAGCCACTCGCGCAACTCTATTTCCAGTTCGGCCGCCCGCAATCCCTCTGCTTCGCTCATTCTCAACTCACTTTCTCAGCGCAATTCCCATATTTTTATTAGAAAAAGTAACAAGATTTAGACCTTATTGCAAAAAAGACTCTGGCCCGCTTTTCTGCTCTACCTATCATCGGATCTCCACGCGACTTAAAAAGGGGTTTCATTATGCCGTTGGATAACCCATCTTTATAGTTTTTAGGAACTTCGGGTTCATCCAGGAAGTTAATTATGTAACGGGTGGCCCCTGGCCCCCCATCCCAACACCGCAAATTGAGCAGGGAAAATATGCCGCCGCCGCACAGGTCCATAGACCGCAAACCGGTATGGATTGGCCTCCTGATTTCCCTATTACTGCATTTGGGAATTGGATTCTGGATGGGAGAGCTATGGCAGCAAGAAGAAGAGGAGGAGGCATTTAGGGCCCGTCTGTCCTACTTCCGCACCAAGCTCAAACCCAGACGCCTGGAGACCATCAACACTCAGAAAATGTCCCGCATAAGCTCCCAGATGGAGTACCTGGATCCCGAGTCCCTGCCACCGGAACTAAGGCAAAGCGGTCTGGAGCCGCTTCCCCCCTCTCCTTCCGAAATCGAGGTCCCCGAAGCCCCGACCACGCTCGAGGAATTCCACATCGGCGGCAAAGATTCTGCGCCGGTGCTGGCCCAAGAAACGAGAATATCCCCAACTCAGTTGGGGCTGGCCGATAGTGTCGGGCACGCCTCCATGGACCTGCTGCGATTGCAGGATATGGCGCGCGCCAACAAAGAGCACGCCCTGGTCGTACCCGATAAAACTACCCGCCGGGATCTCAGCGGCTATATCAACTTTACCCGCCTGCGACTGTACGGAGCGGGTTCGGATACGGCGGGCTCCCTGGATGCCCTGGCGCGCTACTTGCGCGATAACACCCTGCTCCTGGCTCAGGTTCGCAACGAAACCCATAGTTTCTTTGTCTCGGAACAGTTGCTCAAAGACCCTATCCACTTCATCGTTGAGGGTAGCGGTTTGCCGGCCTACGATCCGGCGGATCTAACCCGCTTCAGCGAAGAGGAATACCTCTTGCTAAAGCGCTATCTGCACTCCGGAGGTTTTCTTTTTATCGAGGGCGGCAACCGCTTTCTGCGCGAAATGATAGACCACCTGAAAAAGGTTTTGGGCAGCGACGGCAACCTCTTCGCACTCCCTCCTTCACACCCGATTTACCAATCCTACTACAGCTTCGAAAGCGGCTTTCCCGGAGAGAATAAACAGCGGCTAAGGGAACCGGAGGGACAATCCTGGTACTATCCCCTCTCAAATCCCCGGGAACTCTTTGAGGCGCAGAGCAACGCCCGCGCCGCCGACAATCCGACCCTGCGGCAAGAGAACGCAGCGCCGGACTACCTGGGCCTTTACGGAGTGGAACTCAATGGCGAACTGGTCGCCGTCCTGAGCGATCTGCAGATGGCTTCCCAATGGGCGATGATTGCCACTACAGAAGAGGAAAGCACCGAAAATGCCCTGCCCTCCCTGCTACCGGCAACTAACATCGTAATATACGCCCTGACTCGCCCTGGTGGCTTGACGGCCAAGCGGGAGCAACCCCTTTGGGTCGAGCAGAGGCCCGATTTTATAAGCCAGGCTACCCTGCAGGAGCATATCGAGAATGATTTCACCGACGGCGAACTATTTTCCGAGCTGGATGCCTATATCGCACTGCTGCAATCTCCCCTGGGCAGCAAGATCGGCAAAAGAGGCCTGAAAATACGCCTGGACGGACGCTATACACTGAACATGATAAAGAGCGATCTGCACGGCCTCCTGCTGCACAACCTGCCGGCTGGGAAACACTGGCTCGAACTCCACTATGGGGGCGAGAGCAAACACCTGGAGATAGACCTGCAGGGCGGCGAGGTGCTGACCCTGACCTTTGCCCTGAATCGACTCGCTTTTTTTACCCAACTGCGCTTGAGCCAGATGCGGGAAGTGGTAAAAATAGAGGATTGGCTGGAAA
>MDTE01080629.1_pt1 | contig 15746 bp, 20 predicted proteins | sample 811231 | NCBI WGS metagenome assembly MDTE01 (sample SAMN05326651, study PRJNA326480) | marine metagenome | isolation source: seawater | place: Indian Ocean: Red Sea | collected 2010
AGGAACCGTAAAGTTGGACGACTTTGAAAAGTCTGAATTAATTATTGTTGTAGGCCAGAATCCCGGATCTAATCATCCAAGAATGCTAACTGCATTAAGGGACGCGAAGAAATCAGGAGCCTCTGTAATAAGTATAAATCCATTAATGGAAACTGGAATGATAAGATTCAAACACCCCCAAAATCCTCTGGAGGTGCTCGGTTATGGGAATACTATTGCTGACAATCATATCCGAGTCAAAGTTAATGGGGACCAATCGTTATTTCGTGGATTTGCTAAAACAATAATCAGTCTGGATAGATGCAATCACCATTTCATCAATGAATATACAAACGCATTTGAACAGTATAGAAATATTGTTCAAGAAACCTCATGGGATAAAATTGTAGATTCATCAGGAGTTCCTAAAGAAGAAATTATCAGGATTGGCACTCTGATGTCCCAGGCTAACTCGATAATTTGTTGCTGGGCAATGGGCCTGACTCAACATAAGAACTCGGTTGCTACTATTCAGGAAATTTCGAATGTTATGCTGCTAGGTGGAAATATTGGAAGGCCAGGGGCAGGACTTTGTCCAGTAAGGGGCCATTCGAATGTCCAGGGTGACAGGACTGTAGGCATTAATCACGACCCTCCAGAACATTTCTTGACTGCTTTGTGTGATGAATTTGGATTGGATCGGGTGAAAAACAAGGGCCTGGATGCTGTTGAATCTGTCAAGATGATGAATGAGGGCGCGGCCTCGGTTTTTCTATCGATGGGCGGCAACTTTCTTTCCGCAATGTCTGATACAAATTCTACTGCAAAGGCCCTGCAGCAATGCGATCTTACAGTACAAATTTCTACTAAACCAAATAGATCACACCTAGTAACTGGAAAGACAGGATTAATTCTACCATGCTTGGGGAGGACAGAAAGAGATCTAACCAAACACGGACAACAATTCGTTACCGTTGAGAACTCTATGGGCGTAGTTCACAAATCAACTGGCAGAGCTAAACCTGCTAGTCACCATATTAGATCTGAACCAAAAATAGTCTGTGGAATTGCTAGCTCACTCGAATCAATAATCGGAGAATCTGACATAGATTGGAGCGAGATGTCTTCCGACTACGACTTGGTAAGAGATTGCATAGAGAAAACAGTCCCAGGTTTCGAATCTTACAACCGACGTTGTAGGGACAAAGGAGGATTTTACCTGCCTAACCCCCCTCGTGATGAATTGAAATTCAAAACTTCGACAGGTAAGGCAAACTTCATTGTAAACCAACTTGACTCGATTAAAACAGATAATGGAAAATTCATCATGATGACCGTGAGATCACATGACCAATACAATACGACAATATATGGTAATGATGATCGATACAGAGGTATTTCACGTGGTAGACGGATTGTGATGATGAATAAATTAGATATGGAAGAAAATGGATTTACTGAGTATCATAATGTTGCAATCACATCACATTTCAAAGACTCAAAGATTACTTCTGATGGATGGAAGGTCATTGAGTATCATATTCCACGTGGCAATGTTGCAACGTACTTCCCGGAGTCAAATGTATTGATTCCTCTCGATAGTGTAGCTGACAGAAGCAATACGCCTACGAGTAAGTCTGTTTCCGTATCAATAATCTCCTCTACCTAACGGTCCTTGCTTGCCTTTTGGACTGCTCCCTAGATAGAATACGGCACCTACTAATTTGCCTTTCACAAAGCTCAACTTCATTTTTGTTTAGGCCCCTATCAAGTGCTTGGGTAAAGCACTTAATCGCATCATCAAACATTTCTACGGCGGCGTAAGACGATGCCATATTGAAAAGCGTCCTACCGGTAACGACATCAGGATCCAAATCGATTGCCGCGTGATAAGCAAGTACGCTTTCTGGGTATCTACCTGAATTGTATAATGCGTTTCCACGACCGTTCTGGGCCTTTATTCGCAACTCAATCTCATTTTTGGGGCACCCGCCAATAGCTTTCTCGAAACTAGAAATGGCCTCGTCATTTTTCCCTTCGTTCAGTAGGTTTGTCCCCATATTGTACCATCCAATAGAGTCCTCTAGATCGCCCCTGCCATGATTAACAATCTCGGATTTATTTGACTCAACTGCAGCTGCATTTAGCAAAGCTTCAGTTGCATCAATGCTCTCTTCAATGGAATCTTCATCTGTATCAGTGGTCTTAGTTTCGGAATCAATATTATCCGCCCTAATTATGCATTGTTTTGCCCTGTCCGAATATCCTGCTGAAAATAGTGCTTCGCCCAATCCCCTCCAAATCTCAGATGAGTTTGGAGACTCTTCTAGTAGTCCCTTCCATATAGAAACAGCTTGAGAATGTTCGCCGGTAGAAGAAAATGTGTTTGCGCGGGTAATTTTGTCCGATTTGCTCTGTTCTATTTCTTCGGTTGAATCTGATAATTCAACACGCTCTCTTTCAACTGCTCTCGATTCTACGAATGGGACCCCAGATTTACTTCCCGAATGAAAATCTGCCATGGTCCGCAACTTCTTATTCTCTGGGTAATCGATAAGGGCAGACCTGGCATAGTTAGATGCTCTTTCTGGATTCTTTTCCCAAAGTAACTGAGCAAGATTTGCCAATGTAGGGCCGTAATTGGGATAAATTTCATCAGATCTTTCAAATGCCTCAATCGCTAATGCATCCGAGTTCGATTTCATGTATAGTAGAGCAACGCTATACCAAGCAGTGGCATTATCAGGATCTAGTGAAATCGCTGATAGATAGGATTCTATAGCACGATCGGTATCACCTGAAGTAGAATGTTCGGAAGCCTTTGCCAGATGTTCATCAACGCTAGCAGCCATGTCATCTCGGCAAAATGACACATGAATAAGCATTGGCAAATATTGAACAGACGCATATTTGAAGTCTGACACCCCTTGATGGTGGTATGAGTGGTGAAATTAGGGTGATGGGAATATGTGGTACTTATGATTTGGATTCGGCTAATGGTCGGATGCTCGAAATACTTCTAAGTGAGTGCAAAAATCAAGGTGCTGAAACAATAATTTGGGATCACGGCGAAAAACCCCTTCCTCTTGTTGGTGAAAATGGTTGCTGGGATAACCCTAATGTGAAAGAATTCCAACAGATGGCTATCGAATCTGATGCATTCGTCTTATCTAGCCCAGAATATCATGGAACTATGAGTGGAGTAATGAAAAACTCTCTTGACTGGCTATATTCTAAGCATACTTCAGGAAAAGTATTCGGTCTAATGAGTACATTGGGGGGTCAGGCCAGTAATAATACTCTAAATCACATGAGGATAGCAGCTAGATGGATCCACGGCTGGGTCGCTCCAGAACAGGTTGCTGTTCCGCGCGTTAAAGAAGCATTTGATGACAACGGCAACCTGGTCAATGAAGAAACTGCTGAGAGGGTTTCCGCTCTCGCTTCTTCTGTAGTTAATAATGCGAGAAAATTGAGGAGGTAGATTGTCCACTCGAATTTTTTCAACCGAGCTTGAGATTGCAATACTAATGATGTCATTATCTGGGGTAATTGCGTGGTGGGCAAAAAACATCTTCGATAGCATTACTCTTGTTCGAATTTTCGCTATTTTAGGTTCTGCTTCTGCTTTGTTGGCAATGTGGTTGGTATGGTGATGAGTACATTGGTGTTCCCGACCAGAACCAATGTCCGCTGGGACAAGAATGAAAATGGTTTAATCACCATTTTTCAGGAAAAAAAATTAGGCTCCTTTGAGAAAAGAATTTCAAAAATTTTTGGAGCACCGACAGAGGTGAAAAGACCATTGGACGAAATGAACTCTGCTCTTTGGCTACTCATGGATGGAACAAACAATCTATCTCAGATAATTGCAATTTTGGATGATTTGTTTGCAGAGAAGATTGCTCCTGCTCCGGAGAGGATATCAAAATCTATAGCCGAATTCCGAAATCTAGGACTTGTTGATCTTGTCAAACATCCTTAGAAAAAATATAGGAACACAGGGTTTCACAACTATTCTTCCTCGGAAGCATTTCTTTTTGACTCATTCAAATTCTCTTTGTATCTTGCTGAAAAGTATATCATCATGGGTATTACCAATACTAGGAAGAAACACCCAATTAGGGCAGAGAAACTATACACAGTTTCTTGGAATGGATCAAGTTTGAACTTTTTGACATCGACAAGATCATGACTTGAGTATTCAGCTACGGCGATAATGCCAGCACTGGATGATGTCTCTCCAGATTCTTCAATAATTATCTTCCAAGTAATGACTTTTTTTGCCGAGTCAATTAATGCCTTAGACTTGTTTTCAGCAGATTCTGAATCGGAACTTTCCAGAAACCCCTTCCCCTTAATCGGTAATTCTAATGATACACGGCCCCTGAGAATTCCACTTCCATTGACTAGCTCCATTGAATGGGTTCTACTGTACAGGCAAGTTTCGATAATTGTTGAATAGTCGGAATCGGGCTCATTACAAATATAACTCTCGCCATCCAAACCAAGGTTTGGCGAGTGAGACCAGTTAGAACCTTCCGCTTCGACAATTAATACAGAGCCAGGAGCAGCTCCATCAATGGAAAAGTTGACCCATGTAATTGCATCATTCGTAGTGTAGAACCATTCGGCTAGACCTTCATTTTCAACCCTTAATTCCATTTCTTCGGAATTGTTTGTGGTTGTGTATTGATAGTATTCTGAGTTCACTGTATTGGAATATACAGCATAGGATAGCAATAGTATCAATGTCATTCCAGTACCCACCATTGTACGAAGCATGTTAGGGTTCTTGGAAAGTGATCGCTTCATGACAATTGCAAATGTATTGTATTTTTCAATGCTTGTCGAAGAGTACATTTTCTTCAGTGCCTAGGAAAAACCGTGACATCACGGTTAAATACAGTCTGTAGGACGGCCGTAGCGCACGGTGAGGGTATGACGACGTATTATGACGTTCCTGCGGACTTGCTTATATCCACTCTTTCACATAAATTGCAATCTTTTGAAAAAATTAATCCTCCCGAGTGGGCCACACAAGTCAAGACTGGTACCCATAGAGAGAGGCCCCCTGTACAAGATGACTGGTGGCATACCAGGGCTGCTTCTATTCTTCGCAAGGTTGCCATGATGGGGCCGATTGGAACAAACCGAATCTCCCAAGAATTTGGAGGTGCCAAAGATCGCGGAGTGAAGAAAAGCAAAGCGGTATCTGGCTCACGAAATATATCAAGAAAGATTCTCCAGCAACTTGCCGATTCGGGTTTGGTATCTGACTCGATGAATGTCACTGGAACTGTGAACAGAGGTAAAGTTCTCAGTAGTAAAGGACAAAGCTTGCTTGACGAAGTGGCTCACTCCGTTAGAGAGGTCGCCGAAGAACGCTACCCCGAGCTGAAGAGGTATTGAGTGATAACATGGCACGAAACAAACCCTTTGCTAAGAAGAAGAGGCTGAACAAGGTAACTAAGCAGAACAAGAGGGTACCTGTTTGGGTCGTTATGAGGACTAACAGAAAAACAAATACACATCCAAAGAGGCATATGTGGCGAAGATCCAAACTTCAGAGGTGAATTAGGTGGCTGAGATTAAGGAGATGGTTATCCCTCTAAGGGCGGCATGGAATGTTCCCAGAACAAATAGGGCCAAAAGAGCCATGGCTGAAGTAAAAAACCATGTTGCAAGGCACATGAAAAAAACCGATGATGAAGATATCTGGATAGACGAATCAGTCAATCACGAGATTTGGAGAAGGGGCATGCAACATCCGCCTAGGAAGATCAAAGTTATTTGTACACGAGAAGAAGGCTTTCCCTTGGAAGTTAAGTTAATGGAGGAATAAAATGGGCAATATACGACCATCATTCATAAAATCTCGAGCACTGAGGCTTGTTGAGGCTTATCCCGATCAATTTACTGATGACTTCGACACCAACAAACACCTTGTTTCAGAATTCTCTGACGTAGATAACAAGAGGATGAGAAACTGGATTGCTGGTTATATTACCAGATACAAACAGAGAAGAGTAGACTAGAGTGTTTTTTCAAAACACCCTCTTTCGCCAAATAATGGGCGATAGGCGGATCGACGTTTTACCCGGTTTTTCTGAGGAAGTTTGTGTTGTATTAGTTGAGCCGGAGAATGATGGGAACATCGGAGCCGTAGCTAGAACGATGCTAAATTTCGGATTCACTGATTTAAGAGTCGTTGGAAGGGACGGCGCATGGTCTGAAGAGACAAAGAGGAGGGCGAAGAATGCGCAAAGAGTTCTTGAAAACGCTAAGGTTTTCCAGACACTGGAGCAATCCACTACAGACTGTTCCATTGTAGTAGGGACCTCCGGTAAGAGAGAAGAAGGTGACAAGATTGCTAGAAGACATTTCTTGCTACCTGAAGAGATTCCGAGCAGTCTTGGAAATGCAGAAGGACGAATTGCTTTAGTTTTCGGCCCTGAAGGCAAAGGGCTACTTAATGAACAACTGACATTTTGCGACTTACTGGTTACGATACCGACATGGGAAGGATACCCAATCCTCAATCTAAGTCACGCAGTTTCGATTATATGCTTCATATGGTATTATCACTCTGACACGTCAAAACCGTCAGGAACTGGAGGTAGACTGCTAAATCCCAAACTAAGACAGCGATTCAGAGAAGAGGCTCGTCGACTTGTTCAAAACATGCCTACAAAGGAGCATAAACGCAAGGGGATAGAGGAGACGTTATTCAGAGTAATTATGAGGGGGCTACCCAAAGATGACGAAATGCACAGATTGCTTGGCGTTATTTCTGACGCTGCCAACTCGTTCGAAAATAAGAAAGAGTCAAAATCGAGCAAACATGGGGCCAAAAATGAAGATTAATACTGCAAGTGCTATTGAGTAGCGAATGATTCTAAGTAATGTTTCCCAGAATGTTGTTTTTGATCTTTCATTTGGCCTCACATCTGCGCCAAAAACGGCCAAACCAAAAAGATCCCACAGCACTCCCATGAATTATGATTCGTCAATTCGCTAATAATTTAGATGGAGCCAGTGTTAACTACAGGTGTTGTGTCCGTTTCAGAACAAAGTACAACAAGCAGGTTACTTACCATGGTAGCCTTCTTTTCTTCGTCCAATTCAATTATCTCCTTTTCACTAAGTTGTTCAAGCGCAAGCTCCACCATCCCTACCGCACCATCGACAATTTCCCTTCGAGCTGCAACAACTGCTGCTGCTTGCTGCCTTCGTAGCATTGCTTGAGCAATCTCAGTAGAATAAGCAAGATAGCTTATTCTGGCCTCCAAGACCTCTATGCCTGCTCTAGCTAGCCTGGACTCTACGGATGCTTCTAGCTCAAGCGCAACTACATCCTGATGACTAGACAGGGTGGTTCCACCTATGTCCTTCTGTTCAATGGCATCGTAGGGATATTTTGTAGCCATTTCTCGAAGTGCAGCCTCGCTCTGAATTTGCACGTAATGATCGTAATTCTCTACCTCGAAGAGTGCCTCAGCGGCATCATAGACCCTCCAAACAACCACAGCAGCGATATCTATCGGATTCGCATTCACATCGTTGACCTTCAGTTTATTTGACTCGAAGTTGTTTATGCGCATTGAAACCCTGTTTTTATTGTAAAGAGGGTTAATGAAAAATTGGAAACCCTCCTTCTTGAGGGTGCCCACGTACTTCCCAAAGAATTGAGCAGCAACAGCCTCGTTTGGGTTCACTACCACATAACTATTCCACATCAATAACCAAAGAGGTCCTGTAATGATAATTAATATGCCTAGAGGGCCGGAAACTGATAGGATAATGTTGACAATTGGCAGAATTATGATATGAATAAATAATCCCATGAAACCATTAATCGACCTAACATCAATATCCCGGTACATAGGCTCATTTTTATTCACATTAACTGTATGCTGAATTTCCATGATGTGGCCAGTAATCATAGACATAAAGGAGTTACGTTATATTATCCGTCCCTCCATCCCTCCGGCAATCTCTATGATTTGACCTGTAATGTGTCCCGCAGTAGCATTAGACGAAAGCATTACCACAGCCCTAGCTACATCGTCGGGGGTTGCAAATTTCTTGAGGGCCATAGTTGATTGCGCTCGTCCGATTGAGGATTCGTTGGGAGGCTCAATTTCCTTCTTCTTTGTGATTGTCCAACCAGGGGCAACAGCATTTACACGTACATTTCCAATTTTGGCAACGTCGTTCTTTAGTGTGAGAAGCAGCCCTGATGTAATGGCTCCCTTAGCAGTAGCATAATCGGAGTGTCCAGCCTCACCATAAACTCCAGCAGTCGAACCTACAAGAACCAGGGATCCGGATCTTGCTACTGAAGCATGCTCAAGGAAAGCTCTAGAGGTATTTACGGCTACTCCTAAGTTTGAGGATATGGTCGACTCCCAACGTTCGTCATCAATCTCCCAGAATGACAGTGAACGCGAGGGGTAGTGTCCTGAGTTTGCAACGCAAATGTCCAAACCTCCAACTTTAGAAACGATATTAGAAATCATTTTCCTTGCCTCTGAAGGAATGCGTAAATCGGCATTAACAGTGAACCCTCCTATCTCAGAAGCAAGTTTTTCAGCATCATTCTCAGAAGTATGGTAGTGTATTGCAACAATGGCACCTTCTGCTGACAAGTGCCTGCATATTGACTGGCCTATGCCCCCAGCTCCGCCTGTGACTAGTGCTACCTTACCTTCCATCTCCGTATCCATGAACATTGAGATCGATCTGTGCTAATAATTGCGTCCTATGATCAAATCATTACATAATATTTCCAAACTTTAGGGTTTCCAAGTAGCCGAAGATTTCGGAGTCTCCCTCACATGAAATGCGGAAAGGCGTAATGAGTTCCCATATGCAGATTTAATGTGCGGACTTACTCGCTCGAAAGCCCATTTAGCTAAATTTTCAGCTGTAGGAATAAATGGAACTAAGACAGTTCTGTGATTATTTCCTAAATGCGATAGTGCTTGAATAGCAAGGGCATCATTTTCGTAAACTATGAATGCGTGATCTACAACGTCATGGATATGCTTGGTTAGTATTTCGGAAACATCTGAGAAATCTATCAACATACCTTCATCAGAAACGTTCGGCTTCTCGACAATATCTCCCTCAATCTCAACTTCCCATCTATATCTGTGTCCATGCATATTCCTACATTTACTCTTGTGATTGGGGACTCTGTGTCCAGTATCTGTCTCCACCCATCTCCGGATACTAGTCGTCATTATTTTCCCCCTGTACGAAGTCAATGCTAGCCGAGTTGATACAATACCTTTCACCGCCAAATTGTAATGGGCCGTCATCAAAAACGTGTCCCAGATGTGCATCACAAGATCCGCAACGAACTTCGACTCTTAGCATTCTGAAAGAATTGTCTTCAATACGAATAATTCCTGCATCTGGGTGTTCTGTATGAAATGCAGGCCACCCGCAATTTGAATGATATTTCATTTCTGAAGTAAACAGAATGTTACCACAGCAAATGCATAGGTATTTTCCTTCTCTTTCCTCCATGTAATATATCCCAGAGTTAGGCGGTTCTGTTCCGGACTCTCTTGTCACATGATACTGTAGTCTAGTTAGCCTTTCTCTCCACTCTCTATCCCTTTCTGGATTAAATCGGGGCATATTCTCCTTCATATTCCAACCTCGAAATTTTTCTGTGTTAATATTGCCGAAGAAAGGGCATTCTCCCAGCCCCCTATGTATTCAACAGGATCTACCCGTCCAATAGTATGGAAAGCCAGTATCCTCTCAACGTCAGCTCCAGATTTACCTGAACTACGTCCTTGGGAATCGGGGTTATACGAAGTGTTAGTGTTTGCAAAAACAATGTCGAATTCTAGATCGAGTTTCTTAATTGACTCAATCGCATCAACAAGAATTCTTGATTTATCCCATTGGATAAATGGAAGATGGAATGAAACTTTCTCAGAGCCCCAGTTTCCGATTGAAAATGCCCTCTCCAGAGATGTGTAGAACTCCGGCCTGCAATCAGGATATATTGCATGATCACCACTATGTACTCCAAGTGCAATAGAGACATTGGCGGATTCCTTAGAAGAGATGCTTAGTGCCTGGGCGTAAATTATCGAGCTGAAAATTGCGTTTCTGTTCGGAACCACAGTCTGCCTCATTTGATCGGACTCATAATGGCCTTCAGGTATATTCATTTCATCGGAAATTAACGCTGAATTGAGAGATTTCATTGCAGGTTTAAGATCAATAACGTGGTGGACAACTGATATTCCATTGTTTTCTAGATACTCAATATTTGCTTTGGCCCTATCTATCTCAATTGAGTGTTTTTGCCCATAATCAAACGTTAGACAAGTGGTTTTGAAATTTTTACTTAATAACCTCATCAGCAGAGCAGTGCTGTCCATTCCTCCTGAAAGTGACATGACTGCCCTTCTCATAGGATACCCATCCATTTTTGAGTCTGTAGACTTAGCCTCCATCCGGGATTATTCTTTACCAGTTTCTCAACAATCTTGAATGACGCACCGTTTTCCTCTATCGATTCATTTTCCATGTAGCATGGTTGGATGTAATGATGCTCAAATCCTAACTTCAATCCGTCGTAGATTGATAAATCTTGACCGCAGTATACAACTTTCAACTCGTCACCAGAACGTTGCTTTATTGCAACATTGGGGTAAATTTGGTCCTTTGGACTAACACATATCCAGTCAATTATTGGGTCGATTGGAATTGTGCCGTTTGTCTCAATCGATAGGGATATTCCATGCTGCTTCAATCGTCGTCCTATTGATGACAAGTCCTGTAAAGCAGGCTCTCCACCAGTAAATATCACCCTGTCACAGTCATAAGATAGTACCTTGTCAACAATTTCATTGATCCCCAACTCTTCGAATGTCATGAATTCTGTGTCGCACCATTCACAACGTAGATTACAATTTCCAAATCTGACAAACACATGTGGCAAGCCAGTGTGAAACCCTTCTCCCTGAACGGAATGGAAAATTTCAACAATTGGATATTTCAGCATTTTTCGCCACCTTATTTTTGAACTCGTATTAATTGTAAGAGTTCTGCACGGGCTTCTGATTTCTTAAAGAAAACACCCTTCATTGAGCTAGTGGTCATTATTGCTTCCTGTTTCTTTACCCCCCTACACTTCATGCAGCCATGCTGAGCATCGAGAATTACAGCACAGCCTAATGGGTTGAGATTTTCTTCTAGGTCATTTGCAATTGCAATTGTGATCCTCTCTTGATTCTGCAACCTCTTTGAATGCATGTCAAGAAGACGAGCAAGTTTGCTGATCCCTACTATTCTGTCAACTGGTATGTATGCAATATGGGCTCGACCAGAAAAGGGCTGAAGATGGTGCTCACAAGTACTCTGAAACTCAATATCACGTAGTAGTACAATGCCATCATATCCCTCTGCATTGAATGTTGAGTCTAGAATTTCTTTGGCATCCATAGAGTAACCAGAGAATATTTCTTCATATGAGTCGATGACCCTTTCAGGAGTCTTAACTAGTCCCTCACGCAGTTCGTCATCACAATTCTCTATGTATCGAACTATTTGTTCTACGGCCATAATTGCATGTTTTCTACTTACTGTTTTCATTCAGATCCTTCCGTGTCTTGAGTCAATTTCGTCCAGTTGATCAAGCATTTTCCTGCATGCAGTTCTAATTGCATCCGCCAAACTCACAAACTTTTTGTTATCGCCAACATGACTTTTCAAATCATGAACAATCTCACTTGGCATATCAAGGCTAATTTTTGGCATATAATGCCGAACAAGTTGTAAAAAATAAGTATTACTGAGGTAATACTGTAGTATTATCTTTTACTTTCCACCATTTTATCTAGGTCAGGATGGGTGTTATTTAGTGAAATCGCCCTTTGTTTTAGGCTCTGGAGCTGCTCATTGGCTTCGTCATCCGATATTCCCTGACTGATCAAGTTCAGTATCAACGAGAGACCGCCATGTACGGCACCGGCCTCCAAGAATGCATCATTTGTTATATCGCCAGTAGCCCTTAGAACCTCAAGAGTATCACGCAGATAATCGATTTCTTCTTGAATAGCATTAGTATTTGAGACTCCTACAGAGTCGAACTTGTCCAACGAACTAATCATGACAATGCGAATAATGGTTCCTTTTTGATGGTTATCATGTGATTGATTCTACAAGTTCAATGAGGACCCCACCGCTAGAATAAGGATGGATAAATGCTATTCTATGCCCGCCAGAGCCAATTAGCGGCTCTTCATTGATCATTCTTACTCCAATACCAATCAACTCTTCTATTTTAGCTGAAATATCTGTCACATTTATTGCAATCTGCTGTACTCCAGGACCTCTTTTTGATATGAATCTAGCAATGGGGGAGTCTTCCCCAAGAGGCTCCAATAATTCTATGGCAGGGGCCTCCTTTCCTTTCATGTATCGAATTCTAACTCCCTGCTCTTCTACCGTGTCATCGTGACTCCGCGAGTAACCCAGTAAATTCCAAAAATCTTCAGCATTATCTAGTGAATTTGTTGCAATACCGATATGATTGATGGATCCAGAAGACATTCAAACACCACTGGGGGCAATCCACGTTCCAAACTCTTCCCTCATTACTTTGTTGACCTCCCCTACTGTAGCATCAACCTTAACAGCCGAAATTATCGATTCCATTACATTAGTTCCGTCCCTACAGCAATTTCGTAGCCGTGAAAGCGCGTTTTCAATAGATTGCATATCTCTTGACTCTTTGAAAGAAGAAAGACTCGAGACAATTTCACGTTCGGCAGTTGGATCCAATACTAAACCTTCGAATTCAGGGGAGTCGTTTTCAACATGTGAGTTTACTCCAATTATACGTTCTTCACCACTCTCGACGCTTTTGAGATGCTCCCATGCGCTTTCATGGATCATCTTCTGCTGGAATCCAGATTTTACGCACTCCATAGAGCCTCCTAGTGAGTCGATTTTTTCAATTAATATATTTGATTCACTAATCATTTCATTTGTTAGCGATTCTATCGATTCGGAACCACCAAGAGGATCAACAAAACGTGAAATTCCGGTTTCCTCAGCAATGATTTGCTGAGTCCTGAGAGCAAGCTCCACTGAGTTTTCAGTAGGCAAACCCAATGCTTCGTCATAGCTATTCGTGTGTAATGACTGAGTACCTCCAAAAACTGCGGATAATGCTTGGAACGCAACTCTGATAGCATTGTTAATCGGTTGCTGTGCGGTTAATGTTACTCCCGAAGTCTGCGTGTGAAACCTGAGTTGTGAAGACTTTTTGTTATTGGGGGAGAATTCCCTTTCAACCAACTCGTACCAAAGATGCCTCGCAGCCCTGAATTTTGCTACTTCTTCAATGAAGTCATTGTGACAGGCGAAGAAGAATGACATCCTTGGTGCGAAATCGTCTATCGACATGCCGCTTTCAATTGCTTTCCGGGTATAATATAGTGCATTTGATAGGGTTAAAGCTATCTCTTGCGATGCAGAACAGCCTGCCTCACGCATATGATATCCGCTTACAGAAATAGTGTTCCACTTAGGAGTGCAATCCTTCGACCACGACATTAGATCTGTAGTTAATCGGATTGAATGTTCGGGCGGATATATATAGAGTCCCCTCGAAATGTACTCCTTCAGTATGTCATTCTGGACCGTACCTGATAAGTCGCCCCTATCAATTCCCTTCTCATCAGAGACAGCCACATATAGGGCCAAAAGTGTAGTTGCCGGGGCATTTATTGTCATCGATGTTGAAATTTTGCCTAAGTCTATCGAGTCGAATAGTAATCTCATATCTTGTATGGAGTCTATTGCGACTCCAACTTTCCCAACCTCTCCGATCGATAGTGGGTCGTCTGAGTCAATACCAAGTTGCGTGGGGAGATCGAATGCAACAGAAATTCCTGTCTGACCACTATCCAGGAGTTTTCTAAACCTTTGATTTGTCTTTCTTGGAGAGGAAAACCCGGCATATTGCCTCATTGTCCATATTTTATCTTTGTACATCCCAGGATGTATCCCCCTACGATAAGGGGGATTCCCCGCCGATCCAATGTCACCAATCCAATCAGGGTTTGATTCATTCACCACATGGGGCCCAACAGGTCTCATAAGAAGAACCATTCTCAGACTCATCTTCTAATTGTATACCGATCTACAATATTTTCTAAAGATTCAGTCTGTTTCTCGTCGATTATTCCTTCTGATAGTTTTTCATGAATAAATTCCTTAGCTTCACTACTCGTTTGTCTTTCGCCTCGAGCCCAAATTGTTGCCAGAATATTCGATCTGTGTTCCTCAGCAACTGAAATCTCTTGTAAAAGGCCCCTCATTTCATACTTGTACTCCATATGCCTGCTACGATCTAATCTCCTAGCCCTCGAAGCCGGTTGGTAAGAAGAGACCCTGCTTCTGAACTTCTTTTGGGGGGGCTTCTGTTTTTCAGTGGGTTTTGTTCCTGCGGCTTTCTCTGAACCAACATCAACCTTCGAGATCTTTTGGATAGACTGAGAAGCTTTGATTAGGCTATCTTGAATGATCTGTCTAGCCTTTTGACTCGTACCTTGTGTTTGATTTTTTTCAATTAGCCTTTCAATTGGTTTAGTTTCGAGTCCTAAATCCTTCCTACTTTTCTTATCAGGAATAATTTCTTTTGAAGAGACTTTATTTTTCTCAACTGACTGCTGTTCGTCGATAGTCTCAATATTATTAACAATCAATTCTTCAGAATTTTTTGTTTGAGCCACTTTAGATTCATCTACTACTTTTACAGAGGAAGTCTTTGATTTAATTGGATCATTCTTTGGTTTTGTTTTGACAACATCTCGTTTTCTGGGCATAGGTTTTGGTTTCGCGCCGGGAACTGATGGTGGAGCCGCTTGGGGCCTAATTCTCTGAGTATTTTCACGGCGAGCCTTTGTTGGAGAAGAGGATTGTGTCGAAGATGCGCTGGTTCCGAAAATATTCTTCGGCTCTGCCTTTCTTCTTCTTCTTCTCTGCACTATCTAATCAATCCTTGAACTTCCGGTCAGAGTGCCTTTCATAAGAGTTCGTGAATTATCAATGCCAAATGACTGAAGTATTGTCAGTTCTGAGTCCTGGGTTGATTGCACTGTCTAAGAGTTCGGTGCTGATTCCTACCTCAAGCATTCTGCGTCCAAGTTCCGCAATCATAGTTCCATTATCTATGCAATATTGCCTTTCGGGCCAGTGACATGATGAGTCTCTTTCTTCGCACATTATTGTGCTCATTTCTCTCAATCTCTCATTGCATGCCACCCCCCCACCTAGTAGTAACTCATTCTTTCCGGTGTGAGCTAATGCTCTTTCAGCGACTTCTACACAAGAGGCGAAAGAATGCTCTTGTAGGGACCAGCATACTTCCTCCAATGAGTGGCCATCAGAAATCCTCTGAATTGCGGAAGTTAGAATACCAGAGAATGCCATATCCATACCATGCACACCATAGGGAAGTAATACAGAATCTAGTGACTTCCACCCTTCACTAGTGAAATTATTTGCTAGCCTTTCTACTTCTGGACCTCCGGGAAATGCAATGCCGTTATGACGAGCAAATTTATCCAGCATGTTACCTATTCCAATGTCCAGTGTTTCACCCAGAACCCTATATTTGCCATCAGCTCTAGCAATCACTTGCGTATTGCCTCCACTGACATAGAGCAATACAGGATCATCGCACCCAGTCTGATTTCTTCCTACTTCTATGTGCGCAATACAAT
>MDTE01132794.1_pt1 | contig 15743 bp, 12 predicted proteins | sample 811231 | NCBI WGS metagenome assembly MDTE01 (sample SAMN05326651, study PRJNA326480) | marine metagenome | isolation source: seawater | place: Indian Ocean: Red Sea | collected 2010
AGAACTTGTCGAGACCTTGGTATCAAAACAGTTGCTGTTCATTCAATCATAGATAAAGATGCAATGCATGTAAGGCTTGCAGATGAAGCTATATGTATAGGTGAATCTTCTATTAAAAATAGCTATTTAAATTCCTTTGCTATTTTAGCAGCTGCTGAAATAACTAATTCCGATTCTATACACCCGGGGGCGGGTTTTTTTTCAGAAAATTATGATTTTGCCTCTATGGTAAAAAAACACAAAATGACTTTTATTGGTCCAACAAGTGAACAAATAAAAATGTTTGGAGATAAAATAACGGCAAAAAATTTAATGAAAAAAAATGGCTTTCCTGTAATACCTGGATCAGATACTTATATAAAAAATATTGATGAAGCAATAAAAGTTGCAAAAAAAATAGGCTACCCGGTAATTATAAAAGCAGGTTCTGGTGGAGGTGGTAAAGGGATAAGAGTAATTAAAAATCAAAAAGAATTAATGTCAAATTATTCTATCGTAAAACAAGAAGTGAAAAATTCATTTGGAAATGATAATGTTTACATAGAAAAATTTTTTGATAATCCAAGGCATATTGAAATTCAAATAATTGCTGATAAAAAAGGTAAAGTATTACATTTAGGTGAAAGAGATTGTTCAATTCAAAGAAATAAACAAAAAATCATAGAAGAAACACCATCGCCTACTTTATCAAACATTGAAAGAAAAAAAATTTGTAATTTAGTTGTTAACACAATAAAAAAGATTGGTTATGAAAGCTTAGGTACTGTTGAATTATTATACAAAAATAAAAAATTTTATTTTATGGAAATGAATACAAGAGTACAAATTGAGCATACAATTACAGAAAGAGTAACAGGTATAGATTTAATTAAACAACAAATTAAGATTGCTGCTGGTCAAAAAATTAACATAAATCAAAAAGATATTCAATTCTCCGGTCATTCAATACAATGTAGAATTAATGCTGAAGATCCTTTAAGTTTTATTCCCTCCCCAGGAAGAATTGAAGAGTATCATTCCCCTGGAGGCCCAGGAGTTAGAATTGATTCTGCTTTATATGCAGGATGTATAGTTCCTCATCATTATGATAATTTAATTTCTAAAATTATAATTTATTCAAGAAATAGAAATGAGGCTATTTTAAGATTAAAAAGATGCTTAATTGAATATGTTATAAATGGTGTAAAAACAAATATACCTTTACATTTAAAAATTTTAAATAGTAAAGATTATAATAAAGGAAAATATCATATTAACTGGCTTGATAAATTTTTATCAATTAATTATTAAATGCAAATTAATGAAGAAAAAATTCTAAAAGCTTATTCATTAGGTATATTTCCTATGTCTGAGGGTTTTGATGATCCAAATATTTATTGGATTAATCCTAAAAAAAGAGGAATTATACCAATAAAAAATTTTAAAATTTCAAAAAGTCTAAAAAAACTATTAAAAAAAAAAAAATTTAAGATTACTATTAATAAAAATTTTAAAGAAGTTATATACAACTGCGCAAAAAAAACAAAAAATAGACCTTCTACATGGATTAATAAAAAAATAATTGAATTATATTATAATCTCCATAAAAATAATCATGCTCATTCAATTGAAGCATGGTACGATAAAAAATTAGTTGGTGGTTTATATGGAGTGACCCTAGGATCTGCATTTTTTGGCGAAAGCATGTTTAGCAATATTTCAAATGCAAGTAAAATATGTTTAATATATTTAATAGCTAACTTAAAAATAAAAAAATTTTCACTTTTAGATACGCAATTTATTAATCCTCATTTGAAAAATCTAGGGGCTATAGAAATAACTAGAAAGGAATATTTAGAAATATTGAAGAATTCATTATCAAAAAAAGCAAATTTTAATAAAAAAATAAATCATTCATCAATATATGAAACCATACATTCAATGACCCAAACATCATAAACTGCATGATCTACAGCTGATATAGATGGGCTTGAAGAAAACATCCAACCATTAAATATTTTTTTATTATCAGAATCAATTTTAGTATCCCATATTTGAACAAAAGCTGTATTTTCCGGAGGATCCTCTGGTAATGATTTATTACAAGTATTAACAATTATTTTTAAAGTTCCAAAAGTAAATTCCTGGTTATCTTCAACTTTAATTTTTGAAATCTTTCCACTAACTTTATTTAAAGCTCCTAAGATAGTTAAACTGTCTGAAATATTAAAATGAATAAAAAAAAGAAAAATAGTGCAAAAAAAAATTTTTTTTAATTTATTTTTTATTTGGCTTCCATGACACATAGTTTTTATTTTCCTCTCTTCTCTTATTTTTATTCAATATATGTCCTTTAGGCAAATAAGCTTTATTTGTTCCTGTAAAATTTAAAGTTTTTTTTTTTTGCCAAAAAAATTTCATTTTTAATTTACTACTTGGAACTTTATTCACTAAATGATGTAACCAAGCATGCCAATTTGGTTCTATATTAGTATCTTTATCCTCTTTAAATATAACCCATCTTTTATCTTTTTTTGTTCCATGTGATACATTAGATTGATAAAATTTATTACCATTTTCATCTTTACCTACCAAATTTCCTTTAAAAAAAGTATAAATTAATAAAGAAATATTTTTCATACACAGATAACTTACTAAAAATAAAGAAAAAATAAAAATATTCTTTTTTTTTTAAAAAAAAAATTTTTTTTTCTTGAAAAATATGTTATAAGTATCAAGATATAGTTGTATAAACGTATTTTACTCTACTATATGTAGTAGTTACCGTTTATTTAAGATAATTTTATGAAAATTGAAAGAAAGTTCACAATAAAGGGAAATAGTCCCTACGAAAAAATAGCCTTTAAAAAAGCTAAATCTGAAATTAGAAACCCAGATGGATCATTAATATTTAAATTAGACAATGTTGAAGTGCCTACAAAATGGTCTCAGGTTGCTACTGATATCATTGCGCAAAAATATTTTAGAAAAAAAGGTATTCCTAAAATTTTAAAGAAGAAAAATGAGAAAAATGTTCCAGATTGGCTATTAAGATCTGTGCCTGATGAAATTAAACTAAACAAATTACCTATAAAGGATAGATATTGTGGTGAAATATCTTCTAAACAAGTATTTGATAGACTAGCAGGAACTTGGACGTACTGGGGTTGGAAAGGTAAATATTTCGATACGGAAGAAGATGCTAGATCTTTTTATGATGAATTAAGATTTATTTTATGTGAACAAATGGCAGCGCCAAATTCCCCTCAATGGTTTAACACTGGTCTAAATTGGGCATATGGTATAGATGGCCCACCTCAAGGACATTATTATGTAAATCACAATTCAGGAAAACTTAGCTTGTCTGAAACTGCATATGAGCATCCACAGCCACATGCATGTTTTATTCAAAGTGTTAGTGATGATTTGGTAAATGAAGGTGGAATAATGGATTTATGGACAAAAGAAGCTAGATTATTTAAATATGGTTCTGGAACAGGCAGCAACTTTTCTCATGTACGTGGAGATGGAGAAAATTTATCAGGAGGTGGTAAATCATCAGGCTTAATGAGTTTTTTAAGAATTGGTGATAGATCTGCAGGCGCAATAAAATCTGGAGGCACAACAAGAAGAGCGGCTAAAATGGTAGTTGTTGATATAGATCATCCCGATATTGAAAATTTTATTGATTGGAAAGTCAAAGAAGAACAGAAAGTTGCATCTTTAGTTGTAGGATCAAAAATATGTGAAAAACATCTTAAAGAAATAATGGAATCGTGTTGGAACAATGAAATAGATAATGATGAAGAAAGATTTGATTTAAAGAAAAATCTAATACTTAAAGGAAAAATTATTGATGCAAAAAAAACTTTAATTCCTGAAAATTATATTCAAAGAGTACTTGAATTTGCAAAACAAGGGTATAAATCTTTAAAATTTAAAACTTATGATACAGATTGGGACTCAGAAGCTTATTTAACTGTTTCTGGTCAAAATTCTAATAATTCTATAAGAGTAACAAATGATTTTTTAAACTCAGTCTTAAATGATAATGAATGGAAACTTATAAGAAGAACAGACAAAAAAATTCATAAGACAGTAAAAGCAAAAGATCTTTGGGAAAAAATTGGTTTTGCTGCATGGTCATGCGCTGACCCAGGAATTCAATATGATACAACAATAAATGAATGGCATACTTGTCCAAAGAGTGGGAGAATTAACGCATCAAATCCATGTTCAGAATATATGTTTTTAGATAATACAGCTTGTAATTTAGCTTCTGTAAATTTAATAGAATTTCTAAATAAAAATGGAAAATTTGAAATAGAACTTTTTAAACACACAGTAAAACTTTTTACAATAGTATTGGAAATTTCAGTAATGATGGCACAATTTCCTTCTAAAGAAATTGCTGAACTCTCTTATGAATTTAGAACTCTTGGATTAGGCTATGCAAATATTGGTGGATTATTAATGCAACAAGGATTTAGTTATGATAGTGATGAAGGTAGAGCTATCTGTGCATCTATTACTGCTTTGATGACAGGCGAGTCGTATTATGTCTCATCACAAATTGCAAAAGAATTAGGCGCCTTTAAAGAATTTAAAAAAAATAAAGAAGATATGATTAAAGTTATTTCTAATCATAAAAAAGCTGCTTATGGTGAGAAAAATAATTATTTAAATTTATCTATTACTCCTGTTCCAATAGAAAAAGACAATTGTCCAGATATAGAATTAGTTAATGCAGCAAAAGAATCCTGGGACAATGCTTTAGAAAGTGGAAAAAAATATGGATATAGAAACGCACAAACAACTGTTATTGCGCCAACAGGTACAATTGGGCTTGTTATGGATTGCGATACAACTGGTATCGAGCCTGATTTCTCAACTGTAAAATTTAAAAAACTTGCTGGTGGAGGATATTTTAAAATTATAAATAGATTAATACCTATTTCTTTAAAAAATCTAGGATATAGTCAGTTTCAAATTGAAGAAATAACTAAATATGTTATTGGAAATGCAACACTAAAAAACTGTAAAACAATTAATCATCAAGTACTTCTAGAAAAAGGTTTTACAAAAGAAATTATAGAAAAAATTGAAGAAAATTTAAAAAATGCATTTGATATAAAATTTGCTTTTAATAAATTTATAATTGGTGAAGAGTTTTGTACTAAAACTCTTAAATTAAAACCAGAAAACTTAAATGATACCTCTTTTAATATGCTTGAACACTTGGGATTTAATGAAAAAGAAATTGAAGATGCGAATACTTATTGTTGTGGTTCAATGACTTTAGAAAATGCCCCTCATTTAAAAGATGAACATTTGTCAATTTTTGACTGTGCTAATCCATGTGGAAAAATTGGTAAACGTTTTTTATCAACAGAAAGTCATATTAAAATGATGGCAGCAGCGCAGCCATTTATTTCTGGCGCAATATCAAAAACAATTAATATGCCAAACAAAGCTACCATTGATGAATGTAAAAACTCTTACATTCAATCTTGGAAATTAGGATTAAAAGCGAATGCTTTATATAGAGATGGTTCAAAATTATCACAACCGCTAGCTTCAGCAATAGTTGAAGAGGATGATATTGTAGATGAAAACAGTTCAATTAAAGATAAAACAATTAATGTAGCAGAAAAAATAGCAAATAATTATGTAAAAGAAATTGTTAGAACACAAAGAAATAAGATGCCTGATAGAAGAAAAGGATATACTCAGAAAGCAATCGTTGCTGGTCATAAAGTTTATTTAAGAACTGGAGAATATGATGATGGATCTATAGGCGAAATCTTTCTAGACATGCACAAAGAAGGGGCGGCTTTTAGAAGCTTAATGAATAACTTTGCTATAGCAATATCTATAGGATTACAATATGGAGTTCCACTTGAAGAGTTTGTTGAAGCATATGTTGGTACTAAATTTGAACCATCAGGAACAGTTCAAGGAAATGACTCTATTAAAATGGCAAGTTCTATTCTGGATTATGTTTTTAGAGAACTAGGCATATCTTATTTAAATAAAAAAGATCTTGCGCATTTTGATCCTGATAAAAAAATTTCTCCTACTGATGATAATGAAAATAAAATAAATGAGTTAAAAGCTGCTAATGCAAATGAAACTATATCTAGATATGCTAGCACAGGGTATTTAAGAAATAATTTTTATGTTCTTTCAGGTGGAATGGAAAATGTTGAAAATAAAGAAGAATCTGTAGATTTAAATATAGAATCAAAAAAAAAAGATATTAAAGATTTAATTAAAAAAGCTAAACTAAAAGGTTATGAAGGAGATGCTTGCAGTGATTGTGGGAATTTTACTTTAGTTAGAAATGGTACTTGTCTTAAATGTGATACCTGTGGCACAACAACAGGTTGTAGCTAAAAAATAATGAAAAATATTATAGAAAAACACCTTGATTCAATGGGGTTTTCTTTGCCTAAAAGTGTAAAAACAGTTGGCACATATACTTCGTATCTTAAAGAGAAAAATCTTTTATATATTTCAGGTCAATTACCAATAAAAAATAACAAAATCTTATATACTGGAAAGATAAATAATAAAAATAAAAAATATGGATATAGAGCTTCAGAATTATGTGCTCTTAATATTTTAGCATTAGTCAATATAGCAATTAAAGGAAATATAAATAAAATAAAAAAATGTTTGAGATTAAATGGCTTCGTTAATACAAATAATAATTTCTATGATATTCCATTTGTAATAAACGGTGCTTCAGATTTAATAAAAAATATTCTTAAAGAAAAAGGAATTCATACAAGAACTGCTATTGGAGTTTATAATTTGCCTTTAAATGCAAGTGTAGAAATAGATGCGGTATTTCTAATTAAATAATTTTTTCTTTTACTTTTTTATTTTTAAAATCAAATTCAAATTCATTCTTATTTGAAATAGTAATATTAAGAAAAGTTTTTGATTTATCAGATTTTGACAATAAATAATCGGCTATTGGTTCTTTAATTTTTAATTGAATAATTCTTGCAAGAGGTCTGGCTCCATAAGTTTCACTGAAACCATTTAGAACTAAATAATTTTTTACTTCATTAGAAAATGATACTAAAATATTTTTTTCTAATAATTTTTTCTCTAATTGTTCTAAAAATTTATTTACTATTTTCAAAACAATTTTTTTTGATAAAGAATTAAAAGAAATAATAGAATCTAATCTATTTCTAAATTCTGGTTTAAAAAAAAATTTAATCTCCTCATCATTATTTTTCTTTTCCTTCGTTATATTAAACCCTAATTTCTTTTTAAATAAATTATCTCCACCAATATTTGTAGTTAATATTAATATAACATTCCTAAAATTAACTGACTTGCCATTATTATCTGTTAATTTTCCATAATCCATAACTTGAAGAAGTATATTAAAAAGATCATAATGAGCTTTTTCAATTTCATCAAATAAAACAACTGAATGTGGATTCTGATCAACTGCCTCAGTTAATAAACCGCCTTGGTCAAAACCAACGTAACCAGGTGGTGAACCAATTAATCTAGCCACGCTATGTTTTTCAGAATATTCTGACATATCTAATCTAACAAATTTAGAGCCTAAAGAATTAGATAATTGTTTTGCAAGTTCTGTCTTACCTACGCCTGTAGGCCCAGTAAATAAAAAACAACCTATTGGTTTTTCTGGATCTGAAAGACCTGCTTTAGAAATTTTTACAGATCTAATTAAATTATCAATCGCTTTATCTTGACCAAATATAAGTTTTTTAATTTTTTTATCTAAATTTTTTGTTATAGAATTCTTTTGATCATTAATACTATTAATAGGTATTTTTACAATTCTTGATACTGTATTAATTATATCTTCTGCATTTATCTCTTTTTTATCATTAAAAAAAATTTTTTTATAGGCTCCAGCCTCATCTATTATATCAATTGCTTTATCAGGTAACTTTTTTTGCGAAATATATCTATTTGATAAATCAATTGAATATTTTAATGCCTCATTAGTATATTTAAAGCCATGAAATCTTTCATAATAATTTTTAATACCTTTTAATATTTCAAAACATTCGCCTAAAGACGGTTCATCGACATCTATTTTCTGAAATCTTCTTGAAAAAGCTTTATCCTTATCAAAATAATTTCTATATTCTTTATAAGTTGTAGAGCCAATACATCTTATTTGTCCATTTGATAAAAATGGTTTTAATATATTTGATGCGTCTATTGAACCACTAGTTGTAGCCCCTGCTCCAACAATTGTATGTATTTCATCAATAAACAAAATATTTTTTTTGGAACTTGTAATATTTTTAATAACTTTTTTTAATCTTTCTTCAAAATCACCTCTATATTTTGTACCAGCTATTAATGTGCCAAGATCTAATTGATAAATAACTGCATTATATAAAAAAGCAGGAACCTCTTTTTTAAAAATCCTAAATGCTAAACCTTCAGCAATTGCAGTCTTTCCAACTCCAGGTTCTCCTACTAAAAGAGGATTATTTTTTAGTCTTCTAGATAAAATTTGAATAGTTCTATCTATTTCATTATTTCTACCAATTAATTTATCTATCATTTTATTTTTTGCCTTATTCATTAAATTAATCGTATAACTATCATCATTTTTATTTTCTTTTGGTTTATATGTGTTTGGGTATATAAAATTATTTTCATTTTCTTTTTCTTCATTTAATTCTTCATCTTCATCTTTTTCTATACCATGAGATATAAAATTTAAAGCATCCAACCTCGACATATCTTGCTTTTGTAAAAAATAAACAGCATGAGATTCACGTTCAGAAAATATTGAAACCAAAACATTAGCTCCATTAATTTTTTTTGTTTCAGATGAATAAACGTGAGAAGCGGTTCTTTGCAAAACTCTTTGGAAGCTAGCTGACGCTTCAGCTTCTTGTACTGTTGATGAAACAATGCTTTTTAGTTCTTCATCTAAGAATTTTACTAAACTTATCTTTAAATTCTCAATATTTACATTACAAGCATTTAAAACATCATACGCATCGTCATCCTCTATTAAAGCTAAAAGCAAATGTTCCAGTGTCACATATTGATGTTGTCTGTCAGTCGCATAAGATATAGCTCTTTTAAGAGTTTTTTCTAATTTACTTGATAACATTTTAAATTTTTTTTAAAACACATAATAAAGGATAACCGTTATTTCTTGAATAGTTAATAACTTTTAAAATTTTACTTTCAGCAATTTCCAAAGTGAATATCCCACATGTGCCAGAACCGTTATTATGAACATCTAGCATAATTCTATTTGCTTCTTGTTGGTTTTTATAAAAATAATTTTTTAATAAATGTACAACAAAATCCATAGGTGTATAATCATCGTTAATCATTATAACTTTATATAAAGAAGGTTTTTTTAATTTTTTTTTTGTACGCTTCTTAGTTAATGTTTCTTCATTAAGTTTATTATTATAATTTGATTTAGTCATTTATTTTATATTATATTTAAATAAACAAAATTTAACAAAAAAAAAATCTAAATTTTAAAATTACATTTTTTTAACATCGATTTTAAATCTAACTTTATTTTTTTTAAATTTTTTTGTGTATCAGATTCACACCTTGCTACTAAAATATTTTGAGTATTAGATGCTCTTACTAACCACCAACCATTTTTATTTGAATATCTTACTCCATCAATGCTAATAAATCTTTTTTTTTCTTTTTTTAAAATTTTTTTTAATTTCTTAACAATTAAAAATTTTTCTGTTTCTGTGCTGTTATATCTCAATTCTGGTGTACTGTAAGAATTATCCATACTACTAAAAATATTAGATAGTGGTTTATTAATTGAACAAAATAAATTTAGAAATCTTATAGAAGCATAAATTGCATCATCAAATCCAAAATATTTATCAGCAAAAAAAATGTGTCCGCTCATTTCTCCAGCAAATATCGCTTTTGTTTCCTTCATTTTTTTTTTAATTAGCGAATGACCAGTTTTCCAAAAAAAAGGTTTCCCATTTAATTTTTTTATCTCATTAAATACAGTTTGGCTTGATTTAATATCTAAAATAATTTTTGATTTTGGTTTGTTTTTTAAAACATCTTTTGCTAGAAATGCGACAACTTTATCTGCATAAATAATATTACCTTTATCATCTACAACCCCTAATCTGTCCCCATCTCCATCAAAGGCAAAACCTAAATCACATTTTTTCTTTTTAACTAAAATTTGTAATTGTTTTAAATTCTTTGGAACAGTTGGATCGGGATGATGCGATGGAAAGTTTCCATCAATTTTATCATTTATTAAGTAATGCGAACCTTTAATTTTTTTTGTTAATAAATTAATAACTTTACCACTTGAACCATTTCCTGGATCCCATGCAATTTTAATTTTATCGTTAATTGATGCTGTTTTAACTAAAAAATTTAAATAATTCTTAATTAAAGATATTTTTTTTATAGATCCTTTACTATTCTTTAAAAAATTTCCAGTAGAAGATATTTTAGCAATTTCTAATATATCTTTACCTATTAAGCTTTTATTTTTAAGTAACATTTTAAAACCATTATAATTTGATGGATTATGTGAGCCAGTTACCATTATAGCGCTATCTATATTCTTTAAATGCATTGAAAAATAAAGTAAAGGTGTTGGCACAAGTCCAATTCTATAAATCTTTACACCTTTTAAAAATAAACCTTTTACTAATTCATTTTCAATCTTTTTTGAACTATTTCTTCCGTCATAACCAATAATTATATTTTTTAATTTATTTTTTTTTAAAAAAGTTGCGAATGATTTGCCCAAATATAAAGCATCAATTAATTTAAGATCTTTATCTACTATGCCACGTATATCATATTCACGTAAAATTGTTTTATTGAATTTATGATTTTCCATTTTAATTTTTTAAATTATAAAAAATTAAAAAATTTACTAAGTAAGTTTGGACTTAAACTTCTTAAGATTGACAATAAAAAATTTAATTTTCCTGTATAAATTAAATAAATTATTAATAAAAAAAATAATAAAATAAAAAAATTTTTAGTTTTAAAATTTTCTTTTTTACTAAAAAATTTTACAGAAAAATAAACTATGAGAGAAAAAAGTAAAAAAATAATTATTAGTTTTATCATTTTATTTTTTTAAGTTTTTTACTTTCATTTTTACAATATAATTTAATAACATTACAAATTCTTGTAACATGTCTTGAATTAAAAAAAGGATTTAAAATTACAGCTCTGAGCCATTTTGTTTGATTATAACTTACAAATGAAAAAAAAATATTATTTTTATTTAATAAAAATTTTTGCAAATCAAGATTTATTTTATCATACATTGTCGGATTAATATCAGAAGGTGTGTATCTGAAACATAAAATATTTGTTTCGGGATCACATAATATTTTAATATTATTTATTTTTTCTAAATTCTTTTTTAAAAGAAAAGTATTTTTATAAGAATTTTCTATAATTTTTGAATATGTAAAATTACCTAAATGTTGAAGTGAGAGCCATAACTTTAATATATCAGGATATCTTGTGCCTTGAATTGTTAATTCACCAGAATGATATTCTTCATTTTTATCTTTTGCAACATAAGGTAATGGAATAAAAAAATCTGAATATAAATATTTTTTATTTTTTAATAATAAAACAGAACAAGTTTTTGTTATATATAACCATTTTTGTGGATTAAATGAAATTGAATCTGATTTTTCAATTCCATCTAAAATATTTTTATATTTATTTGAAAAAATTAATGCGCCTGCGTAAACAGCATCTGTGTGCATCCAAATTTTATATTTTTCAGCTATATTTGATATTTCTTTTAAATTATCAACACTACCATTTAAAGTTGTTCCAGCTGTTGCTACAATACAAAAAGGAATACCATTTTCTTTAATTTTTTTTCTTATAGATTTATTTAATATTGATATATTAATTTTACCATTTTTAAGAGTTGGGATTGAAACAACTGAGTCTGTGCCAAGACCTAAAATCATTGCAGCTTTTTTAATAGATGTGTGCGCTTTATTAGAAGCAAAAATATATGGTTTTCTTTTTAAATTCATCAATCCTTTATCAAAAGATCCTAATATTCTATTTCTAGCAATTGCAATAGCCTGTATATTAGATAAAGAACCTCCTCCTAACATTATTCCTCCTGACTGGTCTCCTAGTTTAAATTTATCTGATAAAATATTTGTTACTTTTTCTTCTATCTCAGTAAATACTGGTGCTGTTTCTTTACTAAGCATATTATTATTTATAGTTGAGCAAACTATATCTCCAATTATAGACATAGTTGTCGGTAATGAATCCATATGCCCTAAATAATAAGGATTTGAGGCATTCATAGATTGGTTTATAACTAATTTTATTTTTTTTAATAATTCTCTTTCCGATATTGGTAAATCATTAAAGTTAAAATTATCAAAATATTTTTTCTTTTTTAAAAGTGGAGAATAGTTTTCAGCATTTGAAACTTTGTTTAATAAAATATCCACAACTTTAGAAATAATTTTATTTATATGATTTTTATTACTTCCACTTGGATCAATGAAAGCCATTTTTTGTATTTTCTTTTTATTAAACATCTAATTTTTATTAAAAATAATAAAAGTAATTGAAAAAAAATATAAACCAAATAATATCTTTATATTATTGATAATGATAATCATTATCAACTAATAGATTTTTAATAATATGCAAAAATATAAATTTCTAAATTTTCTAATAATAATATCTTTTATAATTGTTTTTTTAAGTTTATATTCTCTTGAATCTAAAACGACAAATGAATTAAACATATATTCAGGAAGAAAATTACATTTAATTGAACCTTTAATAAAAGAATTTGAAGAAAAATCAGGAATTAAAATAAATATTGTTACTGGAAAATCAGATCAATTTATAGAAAGAATTAAATTAGAAAAAAACAATCCTGAAGTTGATATATTGCTTACAACTGATGTTGCAAGACTTTATAGAGCAAAAAAAAATAATCTGTTTACAAAAATAGATTCAAGAATTTTAAAAAAAAATATTCCAAATAAATTTAGAGACAAAGAAAATTATTGGTTTGGTCTATCTGTAAGAGCGAGACCTATAATTTATTCAAATGAAAGAGTCAAATTAGAAGAATTATCTACATATGAAGATCTTAAAAATAAAAAATGGAAAAAAAGAGTCTGCATGAGGTCTTCTAATAACGTTTATAATCAATCTTTGATATCATCAATGATTATAAATTTAGGTAGAAAAAGAACTGAAGATTGGATAAAAGGATTGGTAAATAATTTATCAAAAAAACCATATGGTGGTGATAGAGATCAAATTAGATCTATAGCATATGGAGAATGTGACATAACAATTGCAAACACTTATTATCTTGCAAATATGTTAAATGGAAAAAATAAAAAAGATAAAATTGCTGCAAAAAAAGTATCTATTTTTTGGCCTAATCAAAAAAATCAAGGAACTCACGTAAATATAAGTGGCGCGGGAATAATAAAAGGTGCGAAAAACATAAATAATGCAATTGCTTTTTTAGAATTTTTAACAACAAAAGAAGCTCAAAAGATATACACAGAAAAAATTAATGAATATTCTATTAGAAATGATATAGAAATTTCTAAGATTCTAATAAATTTTGGAAAATTTATTGCAGATGATGAAATAATACATTTAATTGGAGAGAATCTAGAAAAATCTATTTTAATCGCATCTAAAAATAATTGGAGATAACTAATTCTTTAGATGTAAGGAGTCTGATAAAATAAGGGAGAATTAGTAGACTCCTTACATAATTTATAGAAATCTATGATAGATTTAACGAAAAATGTAAAATTCTATTCCAATTTGTAAAAAAAAATATTATCTAATATATATTAAATACTTTAATTATTAATTGTGAAATTTTTTAAAATTTTTTTTGTTTTTATTCTTTTATCTTTAAATAATGTTTTTTCTATAGATTTTGAAACAGCAAAAAAAGATTTGGATAACAAAAATTATGAAAAAGCCTATGACAACTTTAATAAATGTACTGCAAATTGCCTAGAAAATGGCAATTGTTCTTCTGAACATTTCTTATGTATGCTTGAAATTGGAAGAATGTTAGAACAGGGTCTGGCTGAAAAAGAATTATCTAAGAAACAGAGACTAAACAAAGCAAAATTTTGGTATAAATATTGTTCTGATAAAGGATCGGAAATTTGCGCACAAAAAACTTCTACTCTTGAACCAAAAACACAATTTATTGTAAAAAATATACAAGAAAAATTATTTGATCTAGGTTATCCAATTAAAAGAGATGATATACCCGGTATAGAAACTTTTGCTGCAATAAAACAATTTCAAGAAAAAGAAAACCTTCCTGTTAAATTGCCAACGGAACCCGAAGAATGGTTAAAATTAAATGATTTGTTAACAAACGCTATAGCAAATAAAAATAATAATCAAAATATAGAAATAGGTAAATATTCTAAATATGGTACAGGAATATGGATAGGTAAAAATAAAAAAATATATGTTTTAACTGCTGCTCATTTTGTAAATAATTGTAAAAAAATAAGATCTAATAAGTATAAAAATAATTTAAGTTTAAGAGTTTATGAAATTGATAAAGAAAATGATCTTGCATTATTAGAAACTGATGATGTTACAGATAAAAAATTTACTCCTGTAACGTTATCTTTGAGAATATTTGAAGATGAAAAAATTTATATTTTTGGATATCCAAGACAAACAATATTAGGTAAAAATGAAGAAACTGAAGGTGTTGTTAAATCATTAAAAACAAGAAAAAATGATAGAGGTAGAATTATTATTCAACCAATAAATGATTTATATTCAGGTTCAAGTGGTAGCCCTGTTATTAATGAAAAAGGTTTAATGATTGGAACAGTTTATGGTAAAGATTCAATAAAAAAAAAAATTCTTGATTTATTAAGATATAGCACATCTTCAGAAGGTTTATATAAAGTTAATTCTATATACATAATAAAAAGTTTTCTAGATGAGCATAAAATAGACTACATAGCTAAAGATATATCTGAAAAAAAAACTAAAGAACAGATTATTTCAGAAGCAAAAAAATATACTATTCCTTTAAAATGTGATTAATAAAATTATTGGAATAAAAATCCTATATCAGCGTTTTACAATATAAGATAAACTTTAAATTGAGGGAGATTTGGAAAAAAGAATAAAAATAAGGGAAGAAGCAAAGAAATGCTACGGAGACCTATTAAGGTATGCTAAATTTAAATTTACATCAAATCATCACGATGCAGAAGATTTAGTTTCTCAAGCATATTTAAGATTCTTTAATTCTTATGATAAAGGAAGAAGCAATTATAAAATAGGTACTAATATTTTGGGATATTTAAAATTAATCGTTAGAAATTTACATTTCGATAAAAATAGAAAAAAAAAAAGAACTCCAGAGATAATTTCTGAAAATAAATATATTGATAATAAAGAAATAGTTAGTTTTGATGAATATAAATCTCAAAAGCTTAGAAATACTGAAGATGATTTAACAGACCCATTTGCATCAAATATGGATGCTAAAGAAATTTTAAGAATAATGGATAATATACTGTCTCAAGAAAATAAAGAGATTGTTACTTTAATAATAATTGAAGGATATAAGTATTCTGAAGTAGCAAAAAAAATTAAAATACCTCAAGGTACAATAGGAAGTAAATTAAATAGAAGTTTACAAAAATTAAGGGAAGAATTAAAAGAAAAAAACGTTTCAAAATTAAGGAAAA
>MDTE01126001.1_pt1 | contig 15741 bp, 15 predicted proteins | sample 811231 | NCBI WGS metagenome assembly MDTE01 (sample SAMN05326651, study PRJNA326480) | marine metagenome | isolation source: seawater | place: Indian Ocean: Red Sea | collected 2010
CGGGTCTTTACCGGCAGCCATAACGATCTCTTGCACGAACTCGAACCAGCTCACCGGTCGTGCATTGGTGAGGTGATGGATTCCAGACCACCGCTCGACTGCGAGTTGTCGAAGTGCTGGGGCGAGATCGGCAGTGAACGTCGGACACCCACGCTGGTCATCAACGAATGACAGATGGTCGCGCTCCCCGATCAAGCGAAGGACGGTCGCCACTATGTTTGCCCCATGCTCACCACATACCCATGAGGTGCGCACAACTGCGGCATCGGGCCCCGCTTCGTGTTCACCTGCCAATTTCGACGCTCCGTACACCGATAGGGGGTGAGGCGTATCCCATTCGCGGTAGGGCTCCGGCTGTGATCCATCGAAGACGTAGTCGGTGCTCACGGTTACGAGATGGCTTCCTGTGCGAGACGCCGCTTCACGTAACCATCGAACGCTCAATGCGTTCGCAAGAAATGCTCGTTGCTCATCTGATTCACAGGCATCTACAGCAGTCCACGCCGCGCAGTTAATGATTGCGTCTGGTCGGATCAATGTCACCGCCCCGTGAACGTGGTCGCGCTGCGTCACGTCAAGTTCGGCATGCGACACCCCAACAACATCGTCTCCTCGCTCGGAGCAGTGTGCAGCCACGTCACGCCCAAGTTGGCCACCAGCGCCGGTAACGAGAAGTCTCATGGCACCATTGTTGCCGATGGCTAGCGAGAAGTGCGTGCCTTCAGCGGTTCCCACCAGTCTCGGCGCGATTTGTACCAGTCGACGGTTTCCGCAAGGCCAGTTTCGAAATCTCGGGTCAACTTCCAGCCGAGAGCGCTGATGCGATCGATGTCGACCGAGTAACGACGGTCATGCCCGAGTCGATCGGCTACCGGTTCAATAAATGACTCATCTCGCCCGCAGAGATCAAGCAGGCGATACGTGATTTCACGGTTGGTGATTTCATTGTGAGCACCAATGTTGTAAACCCCACCAATTTCGCCCTTCTCAAGCACCACTTGCACGGCACGGTTGTGATCTTCAACATGGATCCAATCTCGAATGTTGCCACCGTCGCCATACAGAGGCACTTTGAGGCCATCAAGCAGATTGGTCGTGAACAATGGAATGAGTTTCTCTGGGAACTGGTACGGCCCGTAGTTGTTCGAGCATCGAGTCACCACCACCGGCAGCCCGTATGTCGTCACGTAGCTAAGGGCGATGAGGTCACTACCCGCTTTGGCAGCGGAGTAAGGGCTGCGCGGCTCAAGACGATCCAATTCTTGGAACGACCCAAAATCGATAGAGCCATAGGTTTCGTCGGTAGAAATGTGCACAAACCGCTCGATGTCCGAGCGACGGGCGACGTCACATAAGACATTGGTGCCGAAGACATTCGTATGCACGAAGGCGTCTGGGTCTTCAATTGAGCGGTCGACGTGGCTTTCGGCGGCAAAGTGCACGACGACGTTATGCCCGGGTAACGCAGTTTCGACAGCAACGCGATCACAGATATCACCCTTCACGAATGAACAACGATGATCAGGAGCTTCAACGAGGTCGTTGATACTCTCGAAGTTTCCTGCGTAGGTGAGTTTGTCAAACACCGTCACGGTGTGATCGGTGTTTGCAAGCAGCCAGCGAATGTAATTCGAACCGATAAATCCTGCGGCGCCGGTGACGAAATACTTCATGGGTTTGTTCTCTTTCGATCAGGTTCGCATCGGCCAATAGGGGCGGCGCCCTTCTGGAAGGTCGACGCGTAGCGGATTCGTTTGATCACGCTCGGAGACAATGGGATCGGTCACGACCCAGTCACCACCGATCTCTGTGTCATTCCATGCAACGCCAAGTTCGTCTGCTGGGTTGTAGTACCCGTCAACGAGATAGGTCATCACCACATCAGTAACCGCGGAGAACCCGTGGGCAACTCCTGGCGGGATATAGACACCCCAGTGATTCTCTCCTGAAATGTTGAAACACGCCGTATTGCCATCAGTTGGGCCTCCTACTCGAAGATCGTGAAGGACGACTCGAGCAATGCCGATCGGCACGTACCAGTAATCGGCCTGATGCAGGTGATAGTGCAAGCCAACCAGAGCACCTGCCTGTTTGTTTGACCAGTTCGACTGGATCATCTCGCGTGAGTTCGGAAACCACTGCCGGCGGTAGGTCTCGATGAAGAGCCCGCGCTCATCACCATGCAAGGTTGGCTGAACGACATAAACGCCGTCGATCTTGGTTCCGATCGCATCGTCTAATGAAAGTACGTCAGGCATAGTTCCCTTCCGAGTGAGTCCCAATCTCAGTTATTCGACATCGATCTGACAGTGATCACCAACCATGAGTTGGAGCGAACGTGGTTTGCGTGCTGTACGAATGACCTTGGCATGCGACCCGATCAACGATCCCTCAAGGCGAGGGATATCGCTGATGATTGAGTTATCCATGATGACCGAGTGCTCGACCTCGCTGCTCGTGACCGAGCACCGAGCGCCAATCGCTGAAAACGGCCCAATGAAGGCATCACGGATTTCAGTGTCAGGCCCGACCGACACTGGTCCACGAATCGTTGAGTTGATGATGCGAGCTCCTCCCGCAATGTGCACCCGACCGTCGATCACCGATGACTCGTCTACGTCACCATCGATCTGAGTGTCGACGCGCTCTAGTAACAACCGGTTGGCTTCGAGCAGCGGTGTAAGTTTGCCTGTATCGATCCACCAGCCGGTAAGTAACTCGCAGCGAACCCGTCGGCCCTGGTCGACAAGCCACTGAATTGCATCGGTGATTTCGAGTTCGCCTCGTGGCGACGGCTCAATTGCTGCAACCGCGTCGTGGATCGTCGAGTTGAACAGGTAGACGCCGACGAGTGCAAGATCTGAGGGTGGATCAACAGGCTTTTCGATGAGTTTCACAACGCTCCCTTCGCTATCAAGGGTTGCAATTCCGAAGCGGTGCGGATCTGGAACTTGTTTGAGAAGGATTTGTGCGTCAGGTGCTGTCGTTCCTGAGCGTTCTCGTTCGAACGCGGCGGTGAAGGCTGCGAGGTCCTGTTCGAGAAGGTTGTCGCCGAGATACATGACAAAGTCATCATCACCAAGAAAGTCCTTGGCGATAAGGACACAATGGGCGAGACCGAGTGGCTCATCTTGGGTGACGTACGTGATAGCCGCCCCAAACTGAGCGCCGTCGCCGAGCGCCTCCATGACCTCTTCACGGGTGTCACCTACGATGACACCAATTTCGGTGATACCGGCGTCGACCATCGCCTCGATCCCGTAGAAGAGGATCGGCTTATTGGCAACAGGGACAAGCTGCTTGGCCCGAGTGTAGGTGATCGGGCGAAGTCGGGTTCCTGCGCCGCCCGCAAGAATAAGAGCCTTCACAGTCCCGAAGGCTAACTCATACCCGTCATTCAATGGCAGGAGCGGGCCCGGCACCTCTGAAATAGTCCAAAAGTTCAGTTGAGCCTTTTCCGAGCCGAAGCACTGACTTATCGCCAACTGTGTCGCCGAACACTGGTAGCGAGTATTTCGTAAATCCACCTGAGTACGACTGCTTAAGAGCGGCCGCAGCAAGAAATGGATCAAGCGTGTCGTCAACTTTCACTGACGCCGAGAGGGCTGTGATGAGATCCCCGGATGCAAATGGTTGGTCGGTGAGTCGAGCTATTGCGCCATCGGCTGCTGCTGAGATGAATTGCTGTTGCCGTTGGGTGCGACCAATGTCAGCCGTCGGGTCGGTTCGCCACTGGCCTTCACGAAACTCTTGATAGGTGCGGCTTCGGGCGAATGCCAAGGCTTGCAGCCCGTCAAGCAAGTTGCAGCCAGCCGGCTGGTCCAGCCCAGCCTTGACATCTCGGGTCGGGTACGGGAAGCAGATCGTTACTCCACCAAGTTCGTTTACGATGTCGCGGAAGCCAACAAAGTTGACTTCGACATAGTGGTGAATGGGAATACCTAGCGTTTCAACAACTGTGGCCACCAGTCGTTCTGCGCCGCCGTTGTACGCCGCGTTAATGCGATTACTCCCTCCTGTGCCGGGAATTTCGACCCATAGGTCTCGGGGCAGACTGACGATCGCTGCTCCGCCATCAAGCTCGCGTCGCAACACCATAATTGTGTCGGCGCGCTGACCGCTCACCGCGTTGGCATCACCGATTACGCCGAAATCTAGGTCGTCTTCGCTGATCCCCTCTCGGGTATCTGAACCGACGAGAAGGTAGTTTTCTGACGGCAGGTCGACCGGGTCGTCTAGAACGTTTCCGTTTTCATCGATGAGATTTCCATCGGCATCAATCGATCCAGCGAGCAACCCGCTGAGGCCCTCGACTCGTTCGACTTCTGCCACTCGGCTGTCTGCGGCGCGAGTGAGACCGACGACCGCCGATGTTGCAACGACCACCATCACGAGCAACATCGTCGGGATCGGCGATTTCAATAGCCAGCGGGTCACGGCCTCACGATAATCCTGAGCACGACTCTCAAAGGCTCACCCCGCACCTCGTTAACGGAGGTGGACGACGTCGCCAGCGTGAAACCGATGGGTGATGGCGCACTCATCGACGACTTCGAGTGATCCGTCGGGCGACACCCCAACAGCCCGGCCGGTGACCACCTCTTTGGAGGGCAGTTCAACTCGAACGTGGCGGCCGATCGTGCTGAGGTGGGTGCGATACCGATCGGTGAGTTCATCTTCAGAGCACACCAACAGGTCGTGGAGTGAGCTAAGCAGTGCTCGAAGCACGTCAATCACCGAAAGCGGGTGTCCTGCGATCGTCGCAAGCGATGTTGCGCCCACAGGTGACCAATTGATGTTGACGCCAGTGCCGATGATTACCGATCCGTCTGCGGTCATTGTCGACAGCATTCCTGCGAGTTTTGCGTACTCGGCTCGTGGGCTCGTGTCTGGCTCAACCACGATGACGTCGTTTGGCCATTTCAACCACACGTTGCCAACGTCGAAATGTCGTGTAGCGGCAATGATGGCGAGCGCAACCGCATGCTGCAGGTGTTGCGGGTGAGCGATGGGTGGCCGAAACAGCATCGAACACAGCAAGTTCTCACCCACTGGGGCCTCCCACCGACGATCAAGACGTCCACGGCCGGCGGTCTGTACGTCGGCGACGAGCACGGTCCGATCGGGCAGATCGCTTGTCTCGAGCCGCCGAACGAGTTCGTCATTCGTGCTTCCGATTGAGTCGAGGCGCGTCACATACCAGCCCTCGATCTGAAGACGAACTTCGTTCGGAGGATGGTTGTCGCGTGTCACCTCGCCTACATTGTCATTCGTGCTCAAAAAGATCCTCATCGCCAACCGAGGCGAAATTGCTGTTCGTGTTATTCGTGCTGCCCGAGAGATGGGTATCCAGACGGTAGCGGTGTACTCCGAACTCGACCGAAATGCACTCCATGTGCGTCTCGCCGACGAGGCCTACGCTCTTGGCGGTCAGACGGCAGCGGAAAGCTACCTCAACACTGAGGCGATTGTTTCAGCTATCACCGAAAGTGGCGCAGATGCAGTTCACCCTGGCTACGGCTTCTTCTCTGAGAATGCTGACTTCGCTCGGGCAATCACCGCAATGGGTGTGGCATGGATTGGACCTCCTCCTGAAGCCATCGATGAGATGGGTGACAAAGTATCGTCTCGTATCGCGGCCCAGCGTGGTGGCGCTCCGATCGTTCCGGGCACAACTGAGTTCGCTCAAGGCCCCGATGAGATTCGTGCGTTCGGCAACGAGTTCGGGTGGCCGGTCTGCATCAAGGCTGCCTTCGGCGGAGGCGGTCGCGGCATGAAAGTAGTCGAATCTGCAGATGAGGTCGACGACGCAATGGCAAGTGCGCAACGTGAAGCGAAAGCCTTCTTCGGTCGTGACGAGGTCTACGTTGAGCGTTACCTCACCTGGCCTCGCCACGTGGAGGTTCAGTTGGTGGGCGACACACAGGGCAACGTGGTGTGGGTCTCCACTCGTGACTGCTCGGCACAGCGTCGCCACCAGAAACTCATTGAAGAGGCGCCAGCTCCTGGCCTGCCCGATGGTGTTGAGGAAGCGATGGGTGAGGCTGCAGTGAAGGCAGCAAAGGCTGTCGGCTACCACAACGCAGGAACCGTCGAGTTCATCTACCAGGAGGGAGAGTTTTTCTTCCTCGAAATGAACACCCGCCTTCAGGTCGAGCACCCGGTCACCGAAGAGATCACCGGAATCGATCTTGTCGAGTGGCAGATCCGTGTTGCGTCTGGCGAAGCGCTGCCGATGACTCAAGAAGAGGTCATTGCGCGTCGCGACGGAGCCGCTATCGAGGTGCGCATCAATGCGGAGGATCCTGCTGCTGGCAAGTTTTTGCCGTCGCCCGGCCCGATCGAGTCGCTGAAGACGCCAAGTGGGTTCGGTGTTCGTTTCGACACCGGCTACGAGTCTGGTGATGAGATCAGCCAGTACTACGACAATCTGGTCGGCAAACTCATCGTGTGGGGTAAGGATCGCCCAACGGCGATTGCTCGCACGATTACTGCGCTTGAAGAAATGGAAGTGAAGGGCGTTGCGACGACAATTCCTGCCGATCTTGCGATTCTTCGGCACTCAGATTTTGCTGATGTGACGCACTCAACGAAATGGGTGGAGCAGACACTCGACCTCAGTGAGGTGTCGTCGGATCCTTCCGCAGAACCTGCAGAAGAAGCTGAGCCACTCGTTGAGCGCAAGACAACGGTTGAGGTCAACGGTAAGCGCTTCGATGTGAAGATGTGGGTTCCTGAAACGGTTGGCGTCGCTGCAGCGCCGAGTGCAAAGAAGCCTCGACGTGCAGCCGGAGGCGGCGCCGGAGGAGGCGGCGGTAACGGCACGATCACCGTTCCAATGCAGGGAACGATCGTGAAGATCGAGGTTGAGGTTGGTCAAGAGGTCGAGGCAGGCCAATCACTTCTCGTACTAGAAGCGATGAAGATGGAGAACCAGATCAACAGCGATGTGAGCGGAACTGTTGCAGAGATCAAGGTGTCTGCCGGTGACACCGTCGGCGGTGGTGACACCGTGATGGTCATTACACCTGCCTAGTTCGGGCGCAGCAACGTGGTCAGCGTCGGCTTATTCGGCGGCTTGTGACAGCGCTTCTGACAGTGCAGGGTGCACAAGAAGGCTCTCAACAATGTCGGTCACTGTGAGGTTTGCGGTGACAGCGAGGGCGATCACGCTGATGAGTTCTGCGGCGTGCTGACCAACAATTGACCCGCCGAGCACCACTCCTGTTGCCGGGTCGGAGACAATCTTCACGAATCCTCGTGGGTCGTTGTTGATGAGGGCTTTCGGCGTCGTTGCGAATGGCACCTTGGTGACCCGAATTTTTCGACCGAGGGCGAAGGCTTCGGCTTCTGCGAGTCCGACGTCGGCGATTTCTGGCTCGGTGAAGATCGCTGATGCAGCCTTGTCGTAGTCAAGGTGGCGGTGTTCAACGGTGTGCAGCCCCATTGCGTGCTCGGCGACTTTACGACCTTGCACCGATGCGACCGACGAGAGCGGCAGTTTTCCGCTGACGTCTCCGGCCGCATAGATGTGTGCCTGGTTGGTGACGCAGTGATGATTAATGGGGATATATCCACCCGTATCTGCCTCTACTCCTGCTGCCTCAAGGTTGAGCATCTCGGTGTTTGGCACTGAACCGATGGCAAGCACAGCGTGGGTTGATTCGACAACGCGGCCGTCGTCGCATTTCACGACGACTTTGTCGGGGTCGCTCGGGTCACGTTCGATCGCGGTTGCTCGGGCGCCTTTCAACAAGCGCACTCCCCTGCTCAAGAAATCGTCTTCGAGAACTGCCGCTGCTTCTGGGTCTTTGCCAGGCAACACATGCTGACGGCTCACAACGAGGGTGACCTCAGCGCCGAATGAGGCGAACATATGAACAAACTCAACGCCGGTCACACCCGAACCAATGACAGTCACCTTCTTTGGGAACACCCGAGGCGGATAGCAGTCTCGAGTGGTGAGAATTCGCTCATGATCTGGGTTGCACCACTCTGGAATGCGTGGACGAGTGCCCGTCGCGATGAGCGCAGAATCAAAATCGATCTGTTGAACACCCTCAGCCGTGTCGACTTCAACACTGTGCGGGCTGGTAAAGCGAGCGGTGCCCCGGATGATTCGCACACCTTGGCTTTCCAACAGCTCGGTCGTGTCGTGCTGCATGTGGTCTCGGATGCTGCCCACTCGTCGCACAAGCGCATCCTCGTCGACCGTAGTTGAGGCATCTGCGAGCCCCATGCCGCCGATGCGTTGGCCAAATGAGATGGCGCCACCGGTTGCGATCATCGTTTTCGACGGGATGCAGTCGAGCAAATGTGCAGCGCCACCAACGATTTCGCGCTCGATCATCGTCACCTGAGCGCCGAGACGCGCCGCGTAGGTTGCTGCTTGGTTGCCGGCTGGACCGCCGCCGATGATGACAAAACTGTGAGCCACGGGCTCAGGCTATCGGGGTGCAGAAATCGCCCGACGCCGACGGCTCACAGCCCTGAGAATCATCAAATACTTACACCAGGCGCCGATAACCCGGAGGAACTTCCGAGCGAGACGAATGGTGGGCGGTACGATGCTGTTTCGATGAGTGGCGAAAACGAAGAATCTCTCCCGGCTGACGGCACCGCCACAGCACCCGATGGTGAACAGCACACCGGAAGTGGCCTCCAAGCAGAGCGCGCTCGGCGTTCCGCTCAAATCGATGACATTCGTGCTGCAGGTGGTGAGCCGTATCCCTATCGATTTGATCGGTCAGATTCGCTGTCGGAGATTCGCTCTCGTCATTCGGATCTTGAGGCGGGCTCTGAAACCGATGATCGGGTCTCGATCGCTGGTCGAGTCATGTTGGCCCGTGACTCGGGAAAACTCATCTTTCTCACCATTCGAGACCGTTCTGATGAGATTCAGTTATTCGTGTCGAAATCAGTCATCGGTGATAACGGGTTCGCAAATGTAAAGTCCCTTGACCTTGGTGACTGGGTGGGTGTGACCGGTGATGTCATGACCACCCGAAAAGGCGAACTCTCGGTGCGAGTAACCGAATGCCAACTGCTGTCAAAGGCAGTGAGACCCCTCCCTGACAAATGGCATGGTCTGTCAGACGTCGACACCCGTTTCCGGCAGCGGTACGCCGACCTCATCGTGAACGATGATGCGCGGCATCATTTCGAGATTCGGCACGCGATCATTTCGAGTTTCCGCCAAACACTTGCAGGCGAGGGGTTCATCGAGGTCGAAACCCCAGTGCTTCACGTGGAATCCGGTGGCGCCCATGCTCGCCCGTTCGTCACCCATCACAACACGCTTGATATGCAGCTCTATTTGCGTATTGCCCTTGAGCTACATCTCAAGCGACTCATTGTTGGCGGCATGGAACGCGTCTTCGAGATCGGACGCATTTTCCGCAACGAGGGCATTTCAACCCGGCACAACCCCGAGTTCACGATGATGGAGCTCTACCAAGCGTTTGCCGACTGGACCGACGTGATGGACATCACTGAGCGCCTCATCACCAATGCTGCTCGTGACGCCATCGGGTCGACCACGCTGTCGATTCGAGGGGAGGACGTTGACCTTGCCGACCCGTGGCCTCGCATACGAATGATCGATGCTGCAAGCGAAGCGATCGGCACCGAGATTCACCCTTCGATGCCGCGCGATGCTCTTGCCGACATCGCAACGAAGAACGATGTCAAGACGGCACCAAAGTGGTTGCCAGGCAAAATCATCGAGGAAATCTTTGAGGCTCACTGCGAAGCCGACATCGTGAGGCCGACTTTTATCACCGGCCATCCCGTTGATATTTCTCCTCTGTCTCGGGTGCACCGAGATGATCCATTCCTCACCGAGCGGTTCGAGCTCTTCGTTGACGGACGCGAACTCGCAAATGGATATTCGGAGCTCAATGATCCGGTTGAGCAACGGGCGCGTTTTGAAGATGAACAGTCGGCCAAGGAAGCCGGGGATCTCGAACGTGGAACCGTCGATGAGGATTATTTGCGAGCCCTCGAATACGGCATGCCACCAACCGGTGGGCTTGGCATTGGAATGGATCGTGTCGCAATGCTCATCGCCGGCGTTGATTCGATCCGAGAAGTTGTTCTGTTCCCCACCCTTCGACCTGAGGTGATGACCGATGAATCATGACGATGAGAGCGCACCAACTTCGGTTCGCATGGCATGGGGAGCCGGGTGGGCAACCACCGATGACAACGGCACCGATCTTGATACAGCGTTCGCATGGTTTGGCTGGGGCGAAGGAGGCGACGACGGCCTTGCGGGCTTACGTGAAACCCGTGACGATTTGCGCAATGTCACAATTCGACCGATTCGCATGACGATCGACGTCGATGAGGCCCCGGCATCGGTCGCCGATGGATACCTTCGCTTGCATCTGTTGTCTGGTCGGTTTGCTGCGCCTCGCAGCATCAACCTCGATGGCATCTTTGGAACGCTGACGAACGTTGCCTGGACAAGCGCGGGGCCTGTGGCTCTTCACGAGCTCGATGCGACTCGCATTCGTGCCCGGGCAGCCGGTCAACATCTCACCGTGAATGGCGTCGACAAGTTTCCTCGCATGACCGACTACGTCGTTCCGTCGGGTGTCCGCATCGCCGATGCCTCTCGAGTGCGACTGGGCGCTCACCTCGCCGAAGGCACCACGGTCATGCATGAAGGATTTTGCAACTTCAACGCCGGCACGCTTGGAGCGTCAATGGTCGAAGGCCGAATTTCGGCCGGCGTCATCGTTGGTGACGGAAGCGATGTTGGCGGTGGCGCGTCGATTATGGGCACGCTGTCGGGCGGTGGCACCGCTCAAATCACCGTCGGTGAACGCTGCCTGCTCGGCGCAAACTCAGGCATTGGTATCAGCCTTGGAGATGACTGCGTCGTTGAGGCAGGCCTGTACGTCACCGCAAGCACCCCGGTGCTCACTCCTGATGACAACGTCGTCAAAGCGATCGAGTTGTCGGGCCGTTCAGGGCTTATGTTTATTCGTGATGGCCAGACCGGGCAGGTTGTCGTTCGTCAGCGCACCGGGTCGTGGGGCACATTGAACGACGCATTACACGCAAACGACTGAGTTCATTCCATGTCGATAGCATCATCAAACCTTCGGCTGAAGGGATGGTTGCTCGCAGCGGTCGGCATGCTGTTCGTCTCTACCGACTCGCTCTTCGTTCGGCTCGGCGAAGGGTCAGGGGCGACAATGGCGTTTCTCATGGCGTGCGGTTCAACACTGTCGCTTGGTGCAGTTGCGATTGCTCGCCCGGGTGGTGTCGAAGTGGCTCGTCAATCAATGGCCAAAGCTCCGCTGGCCGTGTTGCTCATCGCCGTGCTCGGCGCTGCGACACAGTTTTGCTTCATCGTTGCGGTGACGCAGACGTCGGTTGCGAACGTCGTGGTCATCGTTGGCGCATCACCGATCGCAGCTGCGATTGCGGGGTTTCTCTTGTTACGTGAGCGCCCCGAACGTCGAGTGCTGTGGGCCATCATCATCACTGCGATCGGAATCGGGGCGACGATGTCGGGCACGCTCGGCTCGCCCTCATTTAGTGGTGACCTTGTTGCTGTTATCGCTATCTGCGCCTTTGGGTTATCGATCGTCGTGTGGCGGAAGCACCCCGGGCTCGATCGACCATCCGCGTTGGCGGCCAGTTCTGCAGTGATGGCGATTGCGACGATCCCGCTCGTTGACTGGGCGTCAATCGATGTTCGAATGTTGCTCGCCGGTGGCGCAATGGGGCTGATTGCGAACCCGGCCGGCCGCTTGATGTACACCGCGGCCCCTCGCTATGTGCCAACGGCGGAGGTCGCTCTGTTTGCTCCGGTTGAGACGGTGGCGGCGACGATCTGGGCGTGGCTCGCATTTTCTGAGGTGCCCGCTGGGCGCACCGTCATCGGCGGCATCGTTGTGCTCGGTGCGATTGCGCTCGCAACCTGGGGTGGTGCAACCGACGATGCTCGTGGCGATTGAGCGCTTGATTACCGATCAGGCGCGGGCATGACGCGACCTACAAACTCGACGACGGCAGCGTTAAAGATGTCATTACGATCGCCTGCCACCATGTGACCGGCATCGGCTACGTCTGCGACCTCCGCATGGGGAACAAGTTTCTTCAATTCGCTGACGCTTTCATCGCTGACGATGTCGCTCATGCGCCCCCTGACGAGCATCGTGGGGATGTCAATCAGTGTTGCAGCGTCACTTAATTCGGTGCGAACAATCGAACTACTCTGCTCTTCGGCTTCATTTCGCTCGCTGACGAATCGTGGGTCCCAGTGCCAATACCAGCGCCCGTCGCCTCGTTGACGAAGGTTCTTTTTCAACCCCGACGAATCTTTTGGACGTGGACGATGGGGGTTGTAGAGCGCAACGGCATCGGCTGCTTCATCAAGACTGTCGAAACCACGCATGCCCGAGCGCATAAATTCTTGAATCTTGACCCGTCCAGCCGTTTCGATTCTCGGGGCCACGTCGACGAGCACGAGGCAACTTGCAAGCGGTGTGCGCCCTGATCGGGCGACCGTTGCGAGGGCAAGCATTGACGCGAGTCCACCGAGAGATGCTCCAACGAGTGCTGGTGGTTGCGTGCAGGTTGCTGCAACCTCGATGAGGTCGTCTGCGTAACGCTGTAGGGCGTAATCACCATCGGGTGACCAGTCGCTGTCGCTGTGGCCTCGAAGGTCGACCGACACGGCTCGGTAGCCAGCGTGTGCGAAGGCTGCACCTGCCCCTCCCCAGGCGTGACGGGTCTGCCCTCCGCCGTGCATGAGCATCACGGTAGGAGCGTCGTCAGGCCCGTAAATGTCGGCAGCCAACGTCAGGCCACTGCCGGCCACTCTGACGGTTTCACGGGGTGCAGCGTCGAAGTCGGGGGGTGTACTCATCTCCCTATCGTGGCAGGTAGCGTTCGCCGCCATGCCAGCGGCCGAGTCTCTTCTTTCTTTCGCTGCGGCCTCATTTGTTCTCCTCATCATTCCGGGCCCTGCAGTGCTCTACATCGTGAACCGTTCAATGTCTGATGGCCGGTCGGTTGCCCTCGCCTCGGTTGCCGGTCTCGAGCTCGGCAACCTGACTCATGCCGTTGCAGCCACGGCCGGTTTATCTGCTGTCATCGCAGCCTCAGCAACTGCGTTCGGCATCATCAAGTGGGCCGGAGCGGTGTATCTCGTCGGCGTCGGTCTCAACACGTTGGTGCGCCGCCCCGACGCAGTCACCCTTTCGATCGATCATCTACCGAGACGAAGAGCATTTAGCCAAGGCGTGATCGTCAATGTGCTGAACCCGAAGGTTGCATTGTTCTTCTTGTCATATCTGCCGCAGTTTGTCGATGAGAGCCGTGGGCCAGCCTGGTCACAGGTGCTCACCTTGGGCGTCGTGTTTGTGGTGATCGGCTCTGTCACTGACTCGACGTGGGCGATCACAACGAGTGGGCTGCGCGACATGCTTCTGAAGGGCCGCTCGCTGGCATTCGTGCAGCGCTGGGTGTCGGGCTCGGTGTTCGTTGCGCTCGGTGTGCTCGCAGCCCGCGCTCACCGAGTCGCCTAAGACACTGCCGATGCAGACGTCCGCGAATCACGAGGTTGCTGAGACCGACTGAGTACGACAAGGCCAAGAAGAATCAATACCCCTGCCATCCATCCCAGTGCCGACAGACGTTCACCAAGTACGACAAACGCAGCGAGTGCGGCGGTGAGCGGCTCAACCAGAGTGATCGACACTGCCGTGGACGCATGTAGCGTCCGAAGGCCCCAGCCATACAGCACGTAGGCGATGCCTGCCGTCAAGACGCCCAGGTGCAGCAGCATCACTATGCCACTCGTCGACCACACCCAACCGACATCACTGCTCGAGACGACTGAAGCGATAAGGAACGGACTGAGTATGAGTGCGGCGAGAGCAAACTGGGAAGCGAGCGCCTCGGTTGACCCCACTCCTCGCGAAATGAGGACGCTAGTGATGTACGCATACACGGCATAACCGAGCCCGGCAGCCATTGCTGACAGCATCCCGAAGAGCGAGAGTGATATCACGGATGAATCGTTTGCTCCCCCGGCAACGAGAACTGCAACTCCGACAAGCATGACTGCAGTGCCGGCGTACCACCTCATGGCCGGGTTTCTTCGGTGTAGTACGAGATCGATGAGGCCGGAGAACACCGGGCCGCTTCCGAGCGCAATGACAGTTCCGGCTGCAACGCCCGAACGTTCCACACCAAAAAAGAACGCTGGCTGGTACAAGGCCGCGCCGAATGCCCCACACAACACGAGGTTGCGATTCACCCCGGTCGTTGCGGGCTGTAGCTGCTTTGACGGGCTGCACGCCCACAGAGTGATGGCTCCAAGGGCGATGCGGATCGCTCCAACCGTCCACACGGACGTGCCGTCGGGGCCGAGCGCTTGAGCGGTGCCTGTAGTACCGAAAAGTGCCGCTGCCGCAACTACTGCAAAGATGGCGCGGCAGGGCATGACGCCATTGTGACATCGGTTGGGGTCGGGCGGGCGCGTCAATGGCAAACTGTCGAGATGAGTTCCGATTCGCTGCCGGCCGATGCCTTTGGAACGCTTCGCGCGATTGTGGAGGATCGGCGAACCAACATGCTCGTTGATCGTGATCGAGAGGTCTCCGAAGACATTGTGCGAGATCTTTGTGAGCTCGCAATGTGGGCGCCGAATCATAAACGCACTTGGCCTTGGAGGTTTGCGGCTTTCTCGGGTGACGGCAGGGTTCGACTTGGCGAAGCATGCGCCCAAGATCTCATCGCCGCAGGATCTGATGATGAGTTCAAGATTCAAAAGGTTCGGTCGAAGTACACCCGAGTGCCTTGCGTGCTCGTGGTTGGATCAGCTCCCGATGATCATGCAACGTTTCATGATGAGAATCGTGATGCCGTGTCGGCAGGAATTCAAAATGCGTTGCTTGGGGCGACGTCGCTCGGGCTGGCCTCATTTTGGTCGACGGCGCCGGTTATCGATGGGGCTCATACCCTCGAGTTGTGTGGCTTTGAGTCGGGTACTCGGCTCATCGGGATGATTTATCTCGGCTGGCCAACTGGCGACACGTTGCCCGGTATGCGACCCGACCTTGAGATCAACATCATCTCTTCTTAGCAGAGACCGACCTCGTCAATCTTGCGACGCTCTGCGCCCCGCCAGTGACTCAATTCAGAATCTGAAGTGCTTCTTCGGTGATGTCGCCCTCGATGATGCGGTAGCAGCGGGTTTCTGGTGACTCACGCTTCAACGACACGATGATGTAGTGCCAATTCGGATCTGGCGCTTGACCGACATCGGTCGGGCTTGGAAACGGCTCGGAGTGAGTGTGGCTGTGAACTACACCAATCACCTCGTTGTCGCGATCTTCAACCTCGCGCTCGATTCGAAGGTGATCTTTGGGGTCGATTGTGTAAACCCGGGCTGATCCCGCAGTGTTGAAGCATGGGTGGAACTCGTCGACGACATCAGCATCTGAACCGATTGTCGGGCCTGAAATGAGACCGCATGCCTCGAGTGGGTACGCCTTCACCGCCTCATGGATGATGGCATCGAGAACGGCTCGCCGGATCTGAATCACAACGACCACGCTAGTGGGTTCACACGGCTACAAGTTGATGCACCTCGAGCACTTGATGCTTGCCACCTGCCGAGTAGACGTCAGCGCGCACCGAACGTTGACCCGAGACATCCCAGCCCATCATTTCGGCAAGGAGGGGTTCGATTACGCCCCAGGTGCCGTCGGCACC
>MDTE01099950.1_pt1 | contig 15739 bp, 11 predicted proteins | sample 811231 | NCBI WGS metagenome assembly MDTE01 (sample SAMN05326651, study PRJNA326480) | marine metagenome | isolation source: seawater | place: Indian Ocean: Red Sea | collected 2010
CAACAGGCTAGCTCTGGTCGGTGCACATACAGGGCTAACATAAAACCTTTCAAAACGGACTCCCTCATTTGCTATACGATCATGAACTGGTGTATCAATTAAATTATTACCATGAGAACTCACATCCCCAAATCCTTGATCATCGGTTATAACCAACACAACGTTTGGCTGCTTATCACTTGAATGTGCATTATTGATTACAAATCCAAACAAGAGAATTAAAACAATAGAATACCGCATAATAAATCGCTTAGGAAAAGATGGGTAATACAAATAAAATAAACCAGAAAAATGCATATACTATTAATCACTAATTACCAATTACGTAAAAAACTTGTGAGAAGATGAACTGTATGGATAACGTGTTGCAGTCTCTAAGGCTATTTAGCTTATGAATAAAAAATTACAGTGGGGAATTTTGGGAACTGGAATGATTGCAAGAAAATTTGCAAATGATCTTAAAGCTACGGATTTGGGCGAACTTAAGGCTACGGGATCAAGAAGTCAGTCTACAGCAGATTCCTTCGCCACTGAATACGGAGGTAAAGGATTAGATTCCTACGAATCCTTAATCAACGACCCCGAAGTTGATGCGATCTATAATCCGCTTCCAAACGGACTACATGCAGAATGGTCTATAAAAGCAATGAATTCTGGTAAGCATGTTCTTTGCGAAAAACCAATGGCTAGAAATATTTCCGAAGTTGAAGAAATGTTCATGGTTTCAGAAAAAACTGGCCAAATCCTTATCGAAGCATTTATGTACAGAGCACATCCGGCGATTCAGAAACTGATAGAAATCGTTCACAATGGTGTGCTTGGCCAGGTTAAACTTATCAGGACTAATTTTTCATTTACACGAGAAGTAATGGATAGTGATGCCAGATATAACATCGAACATGCAGGGGGAGGCATAATGGATGTAGGTTGTTATTGTGTGAATTTAGCAAGGGCAATAACAAGGGAAGAGCCTACGGAGACTTCTTGCTTTGCTCATATTCATGATAAAGGTGTGGATGACTATGCTGCCGGAGTTCTAAACTTTTCAGGAAAGACATTAGCTACATTTACCTGTGGAATGACGGTACTGAACAATTGGACCACTTATATTTCTGGTGATGACGGTGAAATAGAAATTAATTCCCCATGGTTTTGTGATGGCTCATTCAAGTTAATGAAAGATGGAAAAACTGAAATCATAGAATCAAAAACAGACAAGCCAATGTACGCCCTAGAAGCAGAAGCGTTTGCAAATGCGTTAAATGGGCAAGACCCTTGGATAACCAAAGAAGATACTTTAGGAAATATGCGAGTTTTAGACCAACTACGTGAGCAATCAGGTGTTCCTGTTCCAGCTTAATTAAAGTGCAAAAATCTCCTAACATCCTCTGGATTTGTACAGATCAGCAGAGATATGACACTATTCATTCGCTCGGCAACCAACACATCAATACGCCCTATATTGATCAATTAGTCAGTAAAGGCGTAACATTTAATCAAGCCTACGCACAGAGCCCTGTCTGCACTCCGAGCAGGGCTGCATTTCTTACTGGCAGATACCCGCGCACGACTAAATGTCGTCAAAATGGTCAAGCAATGCCAGCAAACGAAAAACTCATAAGTCGTCTATTTGCTGATAATGGTTATATATGCGGACTGGCTGGAAAACTCCACTTGGCCACGTGCGCTAGCGGTGTAGTCGAGACACGTATTGATGATGGATATGAGGTGTTTCATTGGTCTCACCACCCTCAGCCTGATTGGCCAGAAAACGCTTATACTCAATGGCTTCACTCTAAAGGGACTTCGTGGGAAGAACTTTACGGAGGGCCATCAACAGATTACATCAAGCACGGTGTGCCTGAGGAATTCAATCAAACAACATGGTGTGCAGAAAAAACTATTGAGTTTATAAAAAATCAAAAAGGTGATCCTTGGTTCTTTAGCTACAACTGCTTCGCGCCCCACCATCCTTTCGATCCTCCTGCTGAGTTTTTATCTCGTTACAATCCTGACGACATGCCTCTACCTAAAACAAGGCCTGAAGAATTAAAAAACAAGACTACATATCAGCAACTCGATGGTCGGTTTGCCCACAACGATCCAAGCGGCTATGACATGGAAAAAATGACAGATAAGGATAAACAGGAGATTACAGCCGCATACTATGCGATGATTGAACTTATTGACAAACAGGTTGGCCGAATGATGGGCTCACTCGAGGAAACCGGACAACTTGATAACACAATAGTCATTTTTATGTCCGATCACGGAGAGATGCTTGGAGACCACGGATTCTATTTAAAGGGACCTCATTTTTACGATGAGGCAGTTCGCGTGCCATTGATTTTGTCCTGGAAGGATCGAATGCAATCTGATCTAAGGGCTGAATGCCTGACGGAATTGATCGATATCGCTCCAACCTTACTAGAAGCAGCAGGCATAGATATTCCAGAATATGTACAGGGCCGGTCTCTTCTTCCGATCCTGCTTGGTCAAAAGCCTGCAGATCAGCATCGCGATTACGTGTTCAGCGAATATTACAATGCTTGGACACATAAACATGCCTATGGATCCATGCTCCGCACAACGGATGAAAAAGTTGTTGTGTACCATGGCACCGATCAAGGGGAACTTTACGATCTAAAGAATGATCCAGATGAATTTAAAAACCTTTGGAATGATTCATCCCATACCAGCATGAAATTACGCTTAATGAAGGCTTGTTTTGATGCAAGCGTATTCACCATGGACCCATCCCCTCCTCGACTTGGCCCATTTTAGCTCATGAAATTCTGTTTAAACACCAGCACAATTAAACCACAGTCATTAATTCGGAAAATCGAATTGGCAGGCCAAGCAGGTTACGACGGTATCGAGTTGTGGATAAATGACATATACGAATATATCGGGCAAGGTGGTGAAGTAAAGGATGTCGAGAAAGCCATCACAGATAACGGCTTGATTATCCCAAGCATGATCGCCATTCGCCAGTGGGGAGATATGGATGGATGGGAATACCAGCTAGTAAAGGATGAGGCTAAACGCAGATTTTCGCTCTGCGCAAGGCTAGGAGCACCTTACATTGTAGCTACTCCTCCATTAGATAAAACGGAAACTGAACACCTGCCGGAGCGATACTGTGACCTGCTACACATCGGACGAGAAGAGGGAGTGAAGCCAACCTTTGAATATATAAGTTTTTTTAAGTCTGTTTACCGGTTAGCAGATGCATGGGATATAATTCAAAAAGTGGACGACCCTGATTCAAGTATCATTCTTGACGCATTTCACAACTGGAACAGCAACTCTACGCTGGATGACTTGCGTCAAATTCCGTTGGATAAAATAAGTCATTACCACATCGATGACGCAGCACAAGGCAAACCGCCAAGATCTCAAAAAGACCCAGATCGAGTTATGATCGGTGAAGGTCAGATCAACCTGACCGCAGAAATCGCTGTACTTAAGGAGTTAGGTTACGACAAAACGGTCAGCCTGGAATTGTTCAATGCCGAACTTTGGAAGCAAGATCCGCTTGAAGTGATCACCACCGGCTTAGCCCGAATGAAAGAGTTGTTCCACTGATTCGACTCCCTTGGCCAAACGATTGATTTACTTGAAGTAAAACAGCATAAACACAGCACAAGCCGCAAGTAAACCGCCCCAAAGCCGGTCGTCCTTTATTAGGCTCGAGGTATTACCACCATCAGTCGGTTTCAACGCGGAACTAATAAACATCGACCAGGTCCATAATCCCCCAATTATGGCTAGAATTATCGGAGCAGCTATGTTTTGCCACAAACAGAAACCCAGAACCGCAAATAAAACCAAGGTTAAGGCAAGCTTGGTGCTAAACATCTTCAATCCCTCTGGCGTAAAAACTCCTAGTCCTATCCAAGTAAATGATTGATTTTTAACAGTTTCATTCTCCCGCATAGTCAGCAAGCTAACGATAACATAAAGAACAGCTGAGAGTATAGCTGCGAGGAACACGCTGTGCATAAAGTTAAGTGATTTGCCAAATTTGGCGATTAATGAATCGGATGCAACTAACTCGTAAATCCATGGAATTCCGTAAGAAAAAACAACCCCAGAAACAATGGCAACAAAACCTGCTGTTGCTGTCCCCCCCTTCCACAATAAGCCTAGGAAAAATGCAATAACAACTCCAGCGATTAGCTTCGACTGATGATTCGCTATCTGGAGAAAGAAACTATCCTTCGAATTCGGATCCATTATAAATATCGTCACAATGGCTGCAAGGCAGAGGAAAAATAGAACCCAAAACCGGCCAACTTTAACTAGCTTCTGATCGTCAGCGTCTGGGTTTACATATCTCTTATAGATATCGAATGTTACAAGTGTAGCGCCAGAGTTCAACATGGAGTCGATGCTTGAGAGTATCGCCCCAAACACACCAGCGGCAATTAATCCAACCAGCCCCAAACCAACAGGAGCCACCAAATCTCCAAGTAATTCAAGGAACACGGCATCCTGCGCAACGATCTTTCCTTCACTAGCATAATAGTACCAAGCAGCAATTCCACAACCGATAGAGAAAAACGGAATCAGTAATTTAAAGAAGCCAGCACTAATTATTCCCATCCTTGCTTCGGAATCACTACGAGCCGCCAATGTCCTCTGTACTATAAATTGGTTCGCACCCCAGTAATAAAAATGAAGCACCATCAAGCCGGTCACAACCCCACTCCAAGGCAATTGCGGATGATTACTAGGATTGTAAAGATGCAATCGCTCAAGCCCTCCGTTCTGCGCCGCATCTGCCGAAACCATTGCTCCCCATCCTCCAATCTTTGAGTACATGAAGCCCGCCAGAAGAAGCCCGCCAACAAGCATTAGTACAGACTGTATCACATCCGTTATAATGACTGCTCTCAGGCCGCCGATTACCGTGTAAGTTCCTGTGATTAGCGCCATAGCCAGAATTCCGATTACGTAGTAAAAAAAATCTATATCACCGGGAGAGAGTCCCGCCTTGTTTCCGCCACCGGTAATTCCTATCGCTGGAGCCTTTTCGTAACCGCTACCGGGCTCTGTCACTTCAATTTTTTGGACACCACTTTCTGTCACGGCAACGTAAGCTTCTGAAGGCTTCCCTTCAGCGGGTGGTGCAATGGTGATCTTTGGTGGTGATTCAGAATCATAACCTTCGCCAGCATCGATAATCTCAATTGCTACTACGCCACCCTCCTTGACAATCGCACTCAAAATTGCGGTGCCGGAATCGACGCTTACTTCCGGAGGATTATCTTCATTATAGCCTTCACCACTAGCCTTGATGTTTGCCGCGGATATAACTCCTTTTGCTATTATCGCTTTACCACTTGCCATGCTACCACCCTTGCCTGCTGGCGGAGCGATGCTGACTTCTGGCACGCCAGAATAACCTCGGCCTGCGTTGGAAATGGCAATGGACTTGACCCCATCATTTTCCATTTTCGCAATCGCCACAGCCATTTGCCCGGTGTCACCCTGAATCAGGTAGTTGATTGAGCGTGACCCAATATAAAACGCAGGAACCGTCATCACAAAAACGATGATCGAAATCATGATAATTGAGTACGAAACTCGAGAACGGTCATCGTACCGCTTACTTAGGTATTCGCTCAATGTGTATATTTTAAGCTTTCTGTATACTGGCAGAAGCAGATAGCAAAGCATCAACAATCCGGCGATGGCTGTGATTTCAAAATGGCTCTGAGCAAATCCAACCGCAAATCCCACGCCCATCATGCCCACCATATGATTGGCAGAGACGTTTGAACCAAAAATGGATCCGGCAACTCCCCACCAACGAGCACTCCCTCCGGCTAAAAAATAATCCTTCGAAGATTTCTCGCGACGGCCTACCCATAGTCCGACGGCCATGATGGCGAGAAGAGCGCCAAAAAAGACCACGAAATCGAACGTACCTAAAATTGAACCTGATGTAGCCATGGTTGCGTTTAGTTTGCCTGGGGCGGCGGCAGAATAGGTGCAGCTTAGCTAAGTTGCAACCCCGCTTGGCAAAACAAAAAAATAAGCCGACATTAAACATGCCGACTCAATAAAAATATTATATCAAATTAAAGTGCAGAAGCTACAAGGTCTCCTACTTCTGTAGTAGAGTAGCCCATACGCCCAGCCCCAAGATCCTTGATTTTTTCCCGAGTAACACTAATAACTGTATCCTCAATCTTCTTGGCAGCCTCGTTTTCGCCTAAGTGTTCAAGCATTAACGCCCCGGAGCAAATAGCAGCAAGAGGGTTAATTACATTTTGGCCTGTGTATTTGGGGGCACTTCCACCGATCGGCTCAAACATGCTGGTTCCCTCAGGATTAATATTTCCTCCAGCAGCGATCCCCATGCCACCTTGCACCATTGCGCCAAGATCAGTGATAATATCGCCAAACATATTATCGGTTACAATTACATCAAACCATTCGGGATTTTTTACAAACCACATTGTGGTGGCATCAACGTGAGCGTATTCACGTTTTATATCGGTATAATCAGCATCTCCGATTTCGTTGAACGCTCGATCCCACAGATCAAATGCGTATGTTAAAACATTAGTTTTACCGCATAACGTTAACTGTCTTTCCTTATTGCGCTTACGTGTATAATCAAACGCATAACGAAGACAGCGTTCTACACCACGGCGGGTATTAACACTTTCCTGAATGGCAATCTCATTCGGAGTTCCCTTAAAAACAAATCCCCCAGATCCTGTATAAAGGCCTTCGTTATTTTCTCGCACAACAACAAAATCCACGTCCTCCGGCTTCTTATCCTTAAGCGGGCAAAAGCGTTCATCAAACAACTTAACAGGGCGAAGATTGATATATTGTTCTAATTCAAAACGTAACCGTAAAAGAATTCCCTTCTCAAGAATGCCTGGAGCAACATCTGGATGACCTATCGCACCAAGAATTACAGCAGGAAAATTTCGTAAATCATCAGAAGCACTGTCTGGCAATGCTTCATTTGTTCGAATATAACGATCACCACCAAAATCAAAATTTGTATAATTCAGTTTAAAACCAAATTTTTGCCCAGCAGCATCTAACACCTTAATGTTTTCTGCAGTCACCTCGGGGCCGGTGCCATCGCCGCCGATCACTGCTATGTCATAACTATTCATTGATTGGGAATTCCCACACGAATCGCGAGGGACCGAGGAGACTACGTATTAAAGATCAAGTGTGGAAGTGATTTTTGACGAATTGGCCCTTTTTATCACTTTAATAGTTCCTTAGCGTGTCGTCGAACCGCATCGCTTCCACCTCCAAGCATTCGAGCCAGCTCATTAATGCGGTCATTTTCAGTTAGAGGAAATACTTTTGTTAAAGTTCTTCCATTGCTTACTTCTTTTTCAACTAAATAGTGATTATTTCCAGCGGCAGCAACTGGAGCAAGGTGAGTAATACATATCACCTGCCGTTTTTTACCAATTTGACTCATTTTTTGCCCGACTACCGTAGCCGTCTCTCCTCCGATATTCGCATCAACCTCATCAAAAACGAGTATTGGAATACTATCCTGCGAAGAAAGAACTGTTTTTAATGCAAGCATCACTCTAGCCATTTCACCCGAAGACGCGATTGCTTTTAATGGTTTAAAAGGCTCACCAGGATTTGGAGCAAATAGAAATTCGATTTGGTCAAATCCACTACGTGACACAAAACCGTCCCCATGACCTAACTCACTAGGATCCACAATCTCAACATCGAATCGAGATTGAAGAAAACCTAAGTCGTTCAATTGCTTTTCAGTTTCGCGAACTAATTTAGGTGCGATTTTTTTTCGCGACTCACTCAGACTTCTGCCAAGTTCGTTAATTTTAGTTGTAGCAATGTTTATTTCAGCATTGAGAGACAGCAACTCTTCATCTCGGCTTTCTAGTCTTTTTAATTTCACAGAGGCTTTATTGGAAAAATCAATTACTTCTTTAATTGTTCCTCCATATTTGCGCTTAAGACTTTGAACTAGATTATATCGATCCTCTATTTTCTTCATTTGACCTGGATCTAGATTCAAGCGTTCACAATAATCCTCTAAAATTCTGGATAAATCTACAATTTGCTCACTTATTTGAGATTGCTGCTCCAGTATTTTCTCAGCATCACTGTCAATGCCGACCATTTCCTGAATTAATCTTCCTGAAGATAAAACGAGATCATGCGAATTTGGATCACCGGAATTAATCAATGACTTAGCTTCATTTACTAATTCCGCTAAACGGGATGAGTTAGCAACCCTTTGAAATGAATGCTCTAGCTCCTCTTCTTCATCTGCCTTTAATTGAGCTATTTCAATCTCGTTAACTTGAAATCTTAATAAGTCTAATTCTCGTTCATAAGCATCTTCATCAACAATTAGTTCACTTTTTTTTCTTTCCAAATCTGAAAGATAATCAACATTTGATGAAAATTCTTTTCTCTGATCTTCAAGTCCTCCATAAGCATCAAGAATTTCCAATTGCCGTGAGGCCTTCAACAATGACTGATGATCATGAGGCCCATGTATATCTACAAGCCATTCTCCAACAGAAGCCATTATGCTTAAAGATGTCGGAGATCCATTGATAAACTGCCGATTTGAACCTGAAGAAGTAAAAACACGTTTTAACAACAGTTGATGTGATTCACATGGCTCAAGCCCGCTTGAATCAAGAAAAAGATGAAAATCTTTTCCAATTGATGTAACGTCAATGATTGCCTCCACTGTACACTGGTCGCTACCATCCCGGAGGAGCGATCGATCAGCGCGTTCGCCTAAAACTAGGCCCAGGGCTCCAATGACAATTGATTTACCTGCACCTGTCTCACCTGTTACTGCGTTATAGCCTGCATTAAACTCAATGGATAAGTCATCAACAAGTGCCAGATTTTTTATGCGGAGATTAGTCAGCATGCGCCCTGTGCGCCTAAATGTGAAAAGAGATCTCTATTGAAGCAAAACAAAAGAACATGAAATTTAATTTAACTGTATTAGGATCAGGCACCTCGCAGGGCGTTCCTATAATTGGCTCAGATTATCCCGAAGAGTTTTTAGCTAACCCAAAAAACCATCGTACAAGGTCATCAATATATATTGAAACAGAAAAAATACGCCTGTTAATTGACACTACACCAGACCTAAGAACTCAGGCGCTGAGAGAAAAAATCAAGCATGTAGATGCAGTTATCTTCACTCATTCCCATGCGGATCACATTATGGGCCTTGATGACTGTCGGCGTTTTTGCGCAATTAACAATAATCAACCATTGCCAATCTATGCCGACAAAAAAACAATGAGTGATTTAGAAAGAGTATATCGTTATGCATTTGAATCGCCCTTTACACCTGGATATTTCAAGCCAAATCCAAACCTAATTAATGGCCCGTTTCAAATAGGAGACTTAAATATAATTCCATTTCAACAGGAACACGGCAGCATGGGATCTCTTGGATTTCTATTTAAACAAGCAAAACATAAGCGGCTAGCATATTATAATGACTGCAAGCGTGTATGCCAGGATGCAATTAAAGCCGCAGAAGGTGTCGAATTAGCCATAATTGATGCTCTTCGCCCAATAGAACATCCTTCGCATATGACGCTAGATGAGGCATTAATTACAGCAAGTAAAATTAAAGCCAAAGAAACACTTTTAACTCATCTTACCGATTTTTATGATCACGACCGCGACAGTATTAATCTTCCAAAAAATGTTTTGTTAGCTTTTGATGGATTAAAACGATTTATCAAATGAAAAGAATTTTAGTTCTAATATTGATCTTCCAGTCGTTCACCACATTAATACTTGGAGACGAAGGAGCGACAGTAGCTGTAGTTTACAACAGTAAATCCTCTGATTCTAAATCCGTAGCTGATCACTATGCAAAAATCAGAAATGTCCCCGCAAATAATCTGATAGGATTACCTTTGTCGGATAACCATACCATTTCTCGTAATGAATTCACCAAAACACTTGAAAAACCATTAACTGAAATTTTAGCGAAGAAGAATTTGCTGGATGGCAACAAAGGAACAATTCGTTATTTACTATTATGCTGGGGAGTTCCCTTTAGAGTTGATAAAGATAATACGATCAAACCACCACCCAGCATACCTACGCCCCTGCAACGAAATGAAGCTTCAGTAGATAGCGAGCTGGCACTATTACCTCAAATTCAAAAAAATATTGAAAGGACAGGGATAATTAGCAATCCCATATTCAGCACAAGCCAGCCCGAATCAATATCTCCAAAGAATGGCTTAATAATGGTGGCCAGGCTAGATGGACCGTCTCACCAACTAGCAATGAGCCTTGTTGACAGAGCTGTTGCTGCAGAAAAAAAAGGCTTGTGGGGGCGTGCTTATATAGATCTAAGAGGCATAAAGACCGGCGCATTAAAAGCAGGAGAAGATCGATTGCGTCAAGTATCTGAAATTATAAGCCGAAGCGGATTTTCCACTGTTATAGACAATAACCCAGAGACAATACCTGTAGGTTTTCCCGGTGACAGCATAGCCTTTTATGCAGGTTGGTATGGAATTAATGTTGAAGGATTGTTTGCAGAAGAAACTGTTGATTTCGTACCAGGGGCTATTGCTTACCATTTACACTCATACAATGGATCCATGATTCGTGATGCCTATTCACGTTGGATTGGCCCTTTCATCAACAAGGGTGCTACAGCAACTTTTGGCAGTGTTTTTGAGCCCTATCTTGAGCTAACGCCAAATCAGCCATTATTTTTTGCGCGTATTATTCAAAGTGGGTTTACATTCGCTGAGGCAGGTTATACGGCAACACGCGCATTATCATGGCAAACAGTCTTTGTCGGAGATCCTCTCTATCGCCCATTTGGAAAAAACCCAAAAGAAGTCGAATCAGAACTCATAAAAAATAAAAGCAATGACATCGATTGGTTCAGATTGCTTGCCATAAACCAAGGTCTAAAAGGGGGAGCCCCGAAACAAGCAGCAATTACACACATTGAACAATTAAAAGAGTCTCCTAATAGCTCTATACTTCAAGAGAAACTAGGTGAGCTTTATGCTGAAAGCGGTCAAAAAGAAAAAGCAAAGTCTGCATTCACTAATGCTCTTAAATTAAGTAAGTCAATAAAGCAGAAACAGCGCATCAATACTTTGATTGAAAAATTAAACCCCTGATATTTTCTCAGGCTTAGAAGGCTGGCCCGATGGCATATTTTCTAAGATATTTCAAAGCAACAGTCATGTCCTTTGGTAATTCTGATTTAATATTCACTTTTTCCCCAGTAAAAGGATGATCGAATTCTAATTTATGGTAATGCAGAGCTGTTCTATCAAGCAACGGTTTTTCGGTACCATCTCGGCGCGGACGATAATTCTTTTTTAAACGCGATAACATTAACAATCTACCACCATAATTCGCATCACCTACCGGGAATAACTTAGCATAATTAATATGGGCTCGTATTTGATGTTTCCGATCAGTTTCAGGCACACAACGTAACAATGTAATTCCAGAAAACCTTTCTATAACTTCAAAATTTGTTCTGGCAAACTTACCATGCTTTCCCGCCTTCATGATATCCGGCTGCCCTGCAACCCAGCCAATCTTTGCATCTACACTAAAAACATCATCACTAGGCGAACCATGTACTAGGCATTGAAATTCACGATGCTCCTTATTTGCTCCAAGCAAATCACCTATACGCTCTCTGGATTCGTTCGTTTTACAGAATAAAGAAATCCCACTTGTTTCAAAATCCAACCTATAAGCAAATCCTAAGTAATGAATGTTTCTTTTCTCGGTCCATCGAGCATTAGTAGCAACAGAATAGCGAATAAGCTCACTTAAACTTGGTCGCTCAGGATATTGCTGGCTGTGAGTGACAGCCATATGTGTCATTTTATCGAGTGCGAGAAAATGTTCATCTTCAAAAAGAATCGGAAACCGCCACGAAGAAGATTCATCAGAAGAAAAAAGACGTATTACATTTTTGCCCGACATAGGCATTTAAAAAAGATTCAAATCCAGAATTATCAGCAGAAGCAGTTAGGGAGATGGAACAAATGTTGCCGTAATTGATGAATTCTCTATAACTAAAACTGAATTAGTTGGATTGGTTTTACCTTCGCGCACCCGGCCTTGCCATTCCTTAAATTTATAACCGGCTCGTGCCTGAGCTACCACGGGTAAAACCTTTAGTGACTCAAAATATTTATCTGCTGATTCCGAAGGCTTTTTATCAACAAGTACTTCGCCTTCACCATCAACATAAACATTAAAAGAAAACTTATATAACTCATTACGCTTCTGTTGCAGCCAAGAACTATAACCGGAAGCAGCAGAGCGAGCACGTGTCTGTTTAAGGTATCCAGAGAAGTCCTCTTTGAAAGCTTCCTTAGATACTGCAAGCTTATTGTTCAACCTAACTATAAATGCCATTTCATGATCTGTAACATCATTATCATTACTGCTAGTGACCAACTCGCTAGTAGCACCAACATCTAGCCCCAAAACCTGCGTCCTAATATCCTCAGATAGGCCCGGCTGATCCAGTCCTTCAATAGCACCACCGGAAGAACTAAACGGCCCTAGTTTATAGATTTTAAATTTATTTTCTTTGGCGATTTCATCCAGCTTCTTCCCACCAGTAACTGATTGCTGCATTTTTTCTCCTGCCTCCGTAAGAAGCTTGATGCTTTCAGCCTTTTTATAGTCTTCAGTAACAAGCGATTTAGCCTCTGCAAATGTACGGTCACGCGCCTTTGTGATTTTCTTTAAAGAAGCTATAAAAAACGGTTCGGCATTAGCAGCACTACTTAAAGAAGAAGCTCCTATTATCAAAGCGTTTGTTTCACTCAATGCAAAAACAGATGAAGGGTCTACTCGATTTTGCAAGCCTGGTACAAACGGGAGATCCCTTCTTAGCGGAGGAGTTGTTTTAACCTCAATATTTTGTAATAAAGCAACCTTTTCAAGAGTATCTAAAGCAGGTTTTGCGCTATAAGTAGCCTGCAGTGACTGTTGAAAATCAATTCCTGCATTATAAGCTTCCACTATTGCCAACCCAGCTTTTAAACCAACAGCTGTTGTGAGTAATTTCTCTCGAATTTGAGTAGTAGCATCCTCAATCTTCATCCCCCCAAACTCATTAGTTTGAACACTGACAACATGTTTTGCTAAATCAGCAATACTAGCTTCTACTTTATTAGTAACGCTACTATCACTAGGCCAGCAGCTACTAAGTAGCGCTACCCGGTCTGATTTGCTGAGGTTTTTGTATTTTTCTTCAGCTTGATCAAGAAAATTAGTGGGCTGGAAAGTAACATAAGAAAGCTGTCTAGATTCACTGATTCGGTATTTAGGCAAAGAGTTAGTGTAATAAGCCTTAAGCGCATCTTCATCAGTATTTACTGCAGACAGATAATTGGTATGAGATAAGATTAGAGCCTCTGCTTCAAATTGCTCATTTTCTTCTCGATATTGAATTTCAGCCTCTTTCTCAGAAATAAGACCATCAACAATACCTGCAAGCTGCCTGAGCTGCTGTGTTCCAATCACATGCTTGTGAAAACGAAGCATTCGAGCTTCATCCTGCTTACTCATACTTGAATATATTTTTCGTATCTGATCCCCAGCAATACCAGACCTTAACGCCTCCATTTCAATCTCCTGCACCAACCGATCCAATGCATCACTAGTCGTAGGATTGATGGAGTATTTATCCATCATTTCCATTTCAACTAATGTATCGACAATCTTTCTTTCTATATATTCTTGTCCATATCGTCCATACATCATTCCGGATAACTCACGCGCAGTAAGCCATTGATCCCTGGTTACAGCCTTACCATCAAGTTCCCCAAATTCAACTGACGTCTGATTGCCGCCCCGATTGCCAGAGCCTAAAAGTGTATCCATGGCATCCGGAGTAAATAATATAACAAAACCAACAATGACTGGTATTGCTATTATCCCAAATAACCACTTCTGCTTGTTTCTAATTTTTTGAAAATCGAGCATAATCCCGAAAAAAGGACGGGCAACCTACTCTTCTTGACCTAGTGTGGCAAATGCAAAAACAACAATTTTTACCTTTAAAATAGAGTCCTAAGCTGCAAGAAAACACCCTTAAGACGAGACTTAAAGGATTTAAATGCGAATCACTGGAGGAACATTAGGGGGTGCAATATTAAAAGTACCCAAAGGATTAGCCGTCCGCCCTACCCCAGATAAAGTCCGGTTGGCCATATTTAATAGCCTTGGGGCATCAATTCAAAATGCAAGCGTTCTTGAGCTCTTCGCCGGCTCTGGGGCATTGGGATTGGAGTGTATCAGCCGAGGAGCCAGCTCAAGTTTCTTTGTCGAATTATCGAGTAAACACACTCGTATGATAAAGCATAATATTAAGTCAATTGGCATTCCGCCGAATATATCACAATGTAAAACCGAGGATGCCTTTACTGCAATTGAACAATTAAAAAACTCTGCCAATTCCTTTGATTTTATTTTTGCTGATCCTCCTTATGGAGAAAAGAACAATAATAACCGTTCCCATTCACTTGCCCAGCAGCTGCTTGACAATCAGTATCTTCCTTTGCTCTTAAAGAAAAACGGGAAACTAATACTAGGTCACACAAAAAGAGATACTCTTGAATTTATTGAACCATGGAAATTGAAAAAAACGCTCAAACACGGAGACACATTAATTGAAATAATTGAATTACCAACAAAGCCTAGCTAAAGGATATCACATTCTTAATCCCCTTGCTTTTACCAATAAGCAACTCCTCATGATCTTCAATACCATATCTGCCGGTTATCACATTTCTTATAGTTTCCGGCCAACGTTTATTAAACTCAGCTAAGTCTGATATAGCATCTTCAAATGCCTGCCTATCAGCATTAACTGTTCCAACAATCGCAAGATTCTCCAAAACTATACGCCGCATTAGTATATCTGAGTCAATTTCGAGACGAGTTTCTGGAGCCGGAATTCCAGTGAAAACAAATACTCCGTTAGTACCAAGAACTTGAAGCACATCAAAAGCAAACTCAGAGCCTCCTACAGCTTCATAAATTAGATCTATATTACCTACTTCCGAAGCAAGCTCCTGAGGAGAAATGTCATATTTAGAGTAATATTTAGCTCCTATCTGTTCTACCAAATCAGATTTAGGGTTCGGCGACTTACTCCGAGAGTAGACATACGTATCAAAACCCTCAATAACACACTTCATGGCACCCAGTATACCAATTGGCCCCGCGCCCAGAACAACTGCACGCAACCCTTTGCCCCGCGGCTCTCCTGATACGGTATTTGCCCATGGTAATCGCTTCTGAACAGCGTATGCTTGAGCCAGTCCTTTTTCGGCAATAGTAAGCGGTTCTGCCATTACAGCTAGATATCGCAATTCTTCAGGCACATATGTGAAAAATTTCTCATCATCAACATAAAACTCAGTCATAAAGCCGTGAACCTGCTTAATGCCGCGCTCCGTAAATTCCCCATTAATACAATAATCCTGCTTACCATTACTACAAGGCTTGCAATTAGAATCACTACAAGGCCTGCGCACAGAAGGAACGACAAGATCCCCCACTTTGAAGCGTGTTACAGCACTACCTACCTCAACAACTCGCCCTAGAGATTCGTGACCAAGAACCAAATGCTCATCACCTTTCGGCGGTTCTCCATAAACGAAAGTACAGATTTCCCGATCAGTCCCACATACCCCAACATCAAGAG
>MDTE01055739.1_pt1 | contig 15736 bp, 15 predicted proteins | sample 811231 | NCBI WGS metagenome assembly MDTE01 (sample SAMN05326651, study PRJNA326480) | marine metagenome | isolation source: seawater | place: Indian Ocean: Red Sea | collected 2010
ATTTTAGCTGAAGCGAAAAGAGATGGAGAAATATTAAGAGGACAGGGTGATGCAGAAAAAAATAGAATTTTAGGAGAAGCTTTCAACCAAGATCCAAAATTCTTTTCTTTTTATAGGGCAATGCAAGCTTACAGCAAAGCTTTAACTGAAGGAGATACTACAATGGTACTTTCTCCAAAAGGTGAGTTTTTTGAATTTTTTGGGGATGCAGAAGGAAATAACTAACTTTGAATGATTGATTTTATAGTAGCTGTAGGCTTAGTTTTTATATTTGAAGGACTGATTTTATTTATATCTCCAAGAAGACTAAAACAAGTTTTAAAATTAATTAACAATTTTTCTGAAAAAAAAATTAGACTTATTGGACTATTTTCTATTACTATAGGGTTAGTTATTATTAGTTTGATCCGATTGTAAATTAGGAGCGTAGATTTAATATGATAAAGCGCATTAGACATTACACAATATACCTTTTTTTCTTAGTATTACTTCCTTTAAATTTTAATTTACACGCGAAGGTAATTCCAGATTTTTCAGATTTAGCTGATGAGCTTATACCATCAGTAGTTAGTGTATCTGTTATGATTTCGAGAGATGTATCTCCAAATAGACCTATTGCTCCTCAGTTTCCTCCAGGATCTCCTTTTGAAGACTTTTTTCGAGATTTTTTTGAGAGAAGAGGAGTTCCAGGAAATCCACCTCCTAGACAGAGAAGAAATGAAACAGCTGCAGGGTCAGGTTTCATCATCGACAAATCTGGTTACATAGTAACTAATAACCATGTTATAGCTAACTCCAGTTCTATAACAGTAGTTTTACACGATGGAACTTCCTTACAAGCAAAATTGATAGGGTCTGACAAAAAAACAGATTTAGCAATTTTAAAAGTTGAAACTGAACTTGAATTAAAACCAGTCAATTGGGGTGACTCAGATAAGGCAAAAGTAGGAAACTGGGCTTTAGCTATTGGAAATCCCTTTGGCCTGGCTACAACTGTAACATTAGGAATAGTCTCAGCAAAGGCTAGAGATATAAATGCAGGTCCTTTTGATGATTTTATACAAACTGATGCCCCTATTAATAGAGGAAATTCTGGTGGTCCATTATTCAATTTAGATGGTGAGGTTATAGGAGTAAATACAGCTATATATTCACCTTCAGGAGGAAGTGTGGGAATTGGCTTTGCTATTCCATCATCTTTAGCTGAAGGAGTTATAAACCAATTAATACAATACGGTAAAACTGTAAGAGGATGGTTAGGTGTCAGGATACAAACAGTAACGCCTGATTTAGCAGAAAGTTTAGGGCTTGATAGAGCTTATGGAGCACTAGTTGCTTCGACGATACCAGATAGCCCAGCTGAAAAAGCTGGCATTAAAGCAGGAGATATTATACTAGAATTTAATGGAGGAGAAGTTACAGAAATGAGAAAACTCCCTAGGCTAGTTGCTGAAGCAGAAGTTAATAAAAAATCTAATATTGTTGTATGGAGAAATGAAAAAAAAGTAACCAAAAATGTTTTAATTGCAGAACTTAAAGAAGACAAGGTTGCTAATAAAAAAGGTGAAGATAAGAAACAAGTTGTTCAAGAAGGAGAAATTAAAGAGCTAGGAATTAAACTTCTTTCTTTAACAGATGAAGTAAGAATCAGACAAAATATACCAGAAGATATTTATGGTTTATTAGTTGTTAATGTAGAACAAAACTCAGAAGCAGAAAGAAAAGGAATAAGGCCAGGAGATATAATTCAGGAGATAAATCAGACGCCTGTAAATAAAATTGATGACCTTAAAGCAGTCATAAAAAAAGCTTCTAATAAAAAAGGTGTATTACTACTTGTTAACAGGCAGGGAAACATAATCTTTGTTGCTCTGAAAATTAAAGATTAGTAATAATGTCTTCATCATTATATCCTTGAAAATATAAGATACTTTTAAAATCATGATTTGCTAAAGCATCGGCAGTCTCTCTTACTTTGGGAAACCCTTTCCATGCTATTCCAAGTCCTGCGTAACGTATCATTTCAATATCATTCTGTCCGTCGCCTATTGCCATTGACTCAACTTTTTTTACTTTAAGTAACGTTACTCTTTTTTTTAGGTAGTTTAGTTTTTCCTTTCCATCAATTATAGTGCCTTTTAATTGGCCATTAAGTATTCCATTTCTATCATATGGTTTATTACTAATAATTTCTTTAAAACCAATTTTTTTTCCTATAATATTAGCAAAAATTTCGTAGCCTCCAGATATAAGCATTGTATGGGTATTATTTTTATTCATGGTTTTAATAACTATATCAACGTCTTTAGTAAGTTTTATATATTTTGCTATTTCCTTGATTTTTTTTACTGATAATCCTTTTAAAATTTTAGTTCTTTGCATGATTGAATTACTATAAAAAATCTCTCCACTCATTGCCTTTTTGGTTATATCTGAAATTGCATTATTTTTTAGAATTTTTTCTCCAATTAAATCAATTGTTTCAACTTTAATTACGGTTTTATCCATATCGCAAGCAATGACTTTTTTCTTTCTAAACCTACTTTCCTGAATACATACATCTGACCCTTTAAATAAAAAAAGCTTTAGATTCAACTTTAAATTTTTAAATGTTTTTTGATCTATCATAAAAAATATATCTATGACATATTTTGAGAGTTTATTAGTTTTTATAACCTTAACATTATATTTTTTAATTATACTTTCTATATGATTTTTATCTGATAGATAACAAGTTTTGTCTAAAGAAACCAATGTAATAACTGCAATAAAACTTTTTTGTTTCATAATAATTATTTATACTTTCAAAAGATAATGAAAAGCAAATTATATAAAAAAAAAAATGTAATTTTATTGGGAGGCCCTACTGCATCAGGGAAGTCTGATCTAGCGGTAAATATTGCTAAATTAATCGATGGTGAAATAATAAACGCTGATAGCATGCAGGTTTATAAAAACTTTCCTATATTAACTTCTCAGCCATCAAAAAGTTTACAACAATCTATTAAACATCATATGTATGGATATTTTGATACAAATAAAAGTTATAATGGGTCAATTTGGCTTAAAGATACAGCAAAAAAAATAAATCAAATTATTATAGACAAAAAAACTCCAATTATTGTGGGTGGGACAGGTCTTTATTTAGAGTTTATTAGCAGTGGAATAAGTCATATTCCAAATATTTCTGAAGAAACTAAGGGTCAAGTTAAAGAATTATTTGAAAAAAAAGGATTAGAAGAAATGTTTAATTTTTTAAGAGAGATAGATCCTGAGTATGCAGATAAAATTAATATTAATGATAAATTGAGAATAAATAGAGCCTTAGAGGTTTTTAAAGAAACTAAAAAAAACATTTCTTACTTTCATAAAAAAAGAGTAGAAAATAATAATTATAAATTTTTTAAGATTTTCTTGTCACCTACTAAAGAAATTATAAAAATAAATAGCAAAATTAGGTTAGAAAAAATGTTAAAGCAAGGAGTTTTAGAGGAATTTAATAAAAATAATGTTAAAGTGAAAAGTTGTAATATTCAAAAAGCAATTGGATATCAGGAAATAAATGATTATTTTAAAAATAAAATTTCTTTATCTGAGATGTGTGAAAAAATTATTTTTAGTACTAAAAAATACTCTAAAAGACAATTCACATGGTTTAATAACAGATATAATGCTGATCTTAAAATAGACTCTATTAAAAAATCGTCTTTAATACTGGAAACTTTATCTAAAATAATTTAGTGTTTAATTTAAAAAAAAAAATGATTTTATCTGGAGCACATATAGTTATTAAAACCTTGAGAGATCTTGGGGTAGAGTATATTTTTGGATATCCGGGAGGTGCTATACTCCCTATTTATGATGAAATTTTTAAACAAAATAAAATTAGACATATTTTAGTAAGGCATGAACAAGGAGCAGTTCATATGGCTGAAGGGTATGCAAGGTCTACTGGTAAAGTAGGTGTAGTATTAGTTACTTCAGGGCCAGGTGCAACTAATGCTGTTACAGGATTAACAGATGCTCTGATGGATAGTGTTCCTGTACTATGCTTAACTGGACAAGTTCCTACACATTTAATAGGAACAGATGCATTTCAAGAAGCTGATACTTTAGGAATAACAAGGTCATGTACCAAACATAACTTCTTGGTCAAATCTGTTAATGAATTACAACAAACCTTGTATAAGGGATATCATATAGCCATATCCGGTAGACCTGGACCCGTTGTTATTGACCTTCCAAAAGATGTTCAAAATGATAAGGGGAAATTTATTGATAATATGAAAAAAAGTTATAAAAATTCTTTTTTTAAAAAAATAAATAAAAGTTTACAAAACAATTTGAATGAAATTAATAAAGCATCAGAACTTATCATGAAGGCTAAAAGACCAATAATTTATATAGGAGGGGGGTTAATTAACTCAGGTAATAGTGCTATAAAAGAATTAAAAATCTTTTCTAATTTAAGTAACTTTCCTGTTACATCAACTTTAATGGGATTAGGAGCTTTTCCCGCATCAAGTAAATTTTTTCTGGGAATGTTGGGTATGCATGGAACATATGAGGCAAATATGGCAATGCATGACTGTGATGTTATGATAAATATTGGAGCAAGATTTGATGATAGAATAACTGGAAGGCTTGATAAATTTTCTCCAACCTCAAAGAAAATTCATATTGATATTGACCCGTCTTCAATAAATAAAAATGTGCTAGTAGACATAGGATTAATAGGAGATGCAGGAGAAATTTTAAAAAGTATAAATAAAAAAATTAAATTAAACGGTTTTAAATGTTTGAATTATGATAGAAGCAACTGGTGGAAAGCAATCAAAAAATGGAGAAAAAAAGACTGTTTAGGCTTTAATAATTCTAAAAAAATTATAAAACCACAACATGCACTAAAGGTTTTGAATGATAAAATTAAAAATAAAGATTTTTTTATCACTACTGAGGTAGGCCAACATCAAATGTGGGCTGCACAGTTCATAGGATTTAATAAGCCAAATAGATGGATGACATCAGGTGGTTTAGGGACAATGGGGTATGGATTTCCTGCATCAATAGGAGTTCAAATTGCTAATCCTAAGTCTCTTGTAATTTGTGTGGCAGGAGAGGCTTCTTTTTTAATGAATATTCAAGAACTTTCTACATTAAAACAATATAATTTACCAGTTAAAGTTTTTATCATGAACAATAGATACTTAGGTATGGTAAGGCAATGGCAAGAGTTTTTTCATGGAAAAAGATATTCCGAAAGTTATACAGAGTCATTGCCAGACTTTGTAAAACTAGCAGAGAGCTTCGGAATTAAAGGAATAAGAGTTGAAAGTCCTCACAACTTAGAAAGTACAATAGAAGAAATGATAAATCATAATGGTCCTGTTTTAGCTGATATATGTGTAGATAAGGCTGAAAATGTATTCCCGATGATACCGTCTGGAGCTGCCCATAATGAAATGAAACTTAATGATAATGACAAAGTTCCAACTTCTACAAAGAAAGGAAAAATGTTAGTATAGAAAATTGGATAAGTTTAATGTCTAGAAAACAATATCATCATGGCAACTTAAAGCAAGCAATTATTAAAGAGTCACTTCTTCAGTTAAACTTAGTTGGAGCTAATGAACTTAGTTTTAGAACAATAGCAAAAAATCTTGGAGTTGTTTCTTCTGCTCCGTATAATCACTTTAATAGTAAAAGGCAACTATTTAATCATTTAATTAATATAGGAACAGAAATTTTATTAAAAAAAATGAATGAAGAAAAACTAAAAAAACAATTACCTTCAGAACAACTATTTTATTCTGCTAGAGCATATTTAAAATTTTCACTCGAGGAAAAAGAGCTTTTTATACTGATGTTTAGCAAAAATAATCAGGATATAAAAAAACTTACAGACGCTATATCTTCACAATTTCTTGACATAGTGAAAGAAAAGTTTAAGGATGGAAGAAGAATGAGAGTAACTGAAAAAGGAGCCGCAATGACTGCTTGGGCAATGGTGCATGGGCTAGCCAAACTTGTTAGTAATGAAAATTTGGAAGTAATAGAAAAAAATGTAGAACTTAAATTTGAAGAAATTTTTAATCAAATGTCAGCTATTTGGGGTAAAGGAGTAGCTAATTGATATACGAAAAAGATAACAATAAAATGGATAATATACGGTCACATTCACTTTCTATTTTAGTATCTAATGAGGCTGGCGCCTTAGCTAGGGTAGTTGGAATGTTTTCTGCAAGAGGTTACAATATAGATAGCCTTACTGTAGCCCAAGTAGAAACAGATGAAAACTTATCTAGGATTACAGTTACCACTTCTGCTACTAATAGAATAATGGATCAAATCAAAGCGCAACTTGAAAGGTTAGTTCCTGTTCATAAAGTGTTGGACCTAGGAATGCAGGGAACATTTGTCTCAAGAGAGTTAGTTTTTGCAAAGGTAAAATGCAAAGGAGAAAAAAGAGTAGAGGCATTAAGAACTGCCGATATTTTTAGAGCAAAAGTAGTTGATAGCACTAAAGAGTCTTTTATTTTTGAATTGACAGGTTCTTCTGATAAGCTGGATGCTTTTATTACTTTAATGAAAGACTTAGGTTTGGTAGAAGTTGCAAGAACGGGCTCTGTAGCAATTAGTAGAGGAAGTACAAAAATTATTTAAGGAGAAACAATGAAGGTATATTATGACAAAGATGCAGACTTTAACATTATTAAGGATAAAATTATTACTGTAGTAGGGTATGGAAGCCAAGGCCATGCTCATGCGGCTAATTTAAAAGATAGTGGTGTTAAGAATGTAAATATAGCACTCAAAGAAAACTCTTTATCAGCAAGTAAAGCTAAAAGTGCTGGTTTTAATGTATTGTCAGTTGATGAGGCATCGAGAAGCTCTGATATCCTTATGTTAGCTACCCCTGATGAAATTCAAGGGAAGTTATATAAAGAAAGTATACATAATACATTAAAAAGTGGCTCTGCTTTAGCTTTTGCTCATGGTCTTAATATTCATTATGGACTAATAGAGCCAAGAGAAGATATAGATGTTTTTATGATTGCTCCAAAAGGGCCAGGACATACTGTTAGGTCAGAGTATCAAAAAGGAGGAGGAGTTCCATCTCTAGTTTCAGTTTTTCAAAATAAGTCTGGTAATGCTTTAGAAATAGCTTTGGCTTATGGAACAGGACTTGGTGCAGGAAGATCAGGAATGATAGAAACTACTTTTAGAGAAGAATGTGAAACTGATTTGTTTGGTGAACAAGTAGTTTTATGTGGAGGCTTAACTGAATTAATTACAGCCGGTTATGAGACTTTAGTAGAGGCTGGATATGCACCAGAAATGGCATATTTTGAGTGTTTACATGAAGTAAAACTAATAGTGGATTTATTATATGAAGGTGGAATAGCTAATATGAGATATTCGATATCAAATACAGCTGAATATGGAGACTATGTTTCGGGCAAAAGAATAATTAATCAAGATACAAGAAAAGAGATGAAAAAGATTTTAGCAGATATTCAGTCAGGGAAGTTTACAAGAGACTGGATGATGGAATGTGAAGTTAATCAGCCAAACTTTAAGGCAATGAGAAATAAATCTAAGCAACATAGTATTGAAGTTATAGGAAAAAAACTAAGGGATATGATGCCTTGGATAGGTAAAAACAAACTAGTGGATACTAAAAAGAACTAAAATATTTTTCTATTAATAGTTATATTGCATAAAGTTAAAAAATTTGCTTAAATGCAATATGTTAAAAAATAACAAAATTTTAATTTTTGACACCACACTCAGAGATGGAGAGCAATCGCCAGGTTGTTCAATGAATCTTGCTGAAAAACTAAAAATTTTTGAAGTTCTTCAAGCATTAAATGTTGATATTGTGGAAGCAGGTTTTGCTATAGCTTCTGAAGGAGACTTTGAAGCAATAAAAGAAATTTCAAAAATTGCAAAAAATACTAAAGTATGTTCTTTAGCTAGAGCAAATGAGCAAGATATTGATAAAGCTCATGAAGCACTTCAATCTGCTTCTAATTATAGAATTCATACTTTTATTGCAACTAGTGATTTACATATGAAATATAAACTAAGACTTTCAAAGGAGCAAGTTTTAGAAAATATTGGTAAAAGTGTTAAGTATGCCAGAAATTTATGTGAAGACGTTGAGTGGAGTGCTGAAGACGGTTCTAGATCAAATTTTGATTTTTTGTGCAAATGCATAGAAGTAGCTATTAAAAGTGGTGCAAAAACAATAAATATACCTGATACAGTAGGCTACGCTATTCCTGAAGAATTTAAGAAGTTAATTAAAAAAATAAAAAATAAAGTTTCGAATATTGATAAAGCTATCATTTCTGTGCATTGCCATAACGATTTGGGACTAGCTGTTGCTAATTCTTTATCGGCATTAGACGCAGGAGCCAGGCAAGTGGAATGTACGATAAATGGTATAGGAGAAAGAGCAGGGAATGCTTCTATGGAAGAGATAGTAATGGCGATTAAAACTAGAAAGGACTTCATCCCTTTTTTTACTGATGTAAATACTAAGGAAATTATTCATTCATCAAGATTATTATCTTCTATTACTGGTTTTGCAGTCCAACCTAATAAAGCTATAGTAGGAGCTAATGCATTTGCTCATGAAAGCGGGATTCATCAAGATGGGATGCTAAAACATAATAAAACTTATGAAATTATGAATCCTGAAAGTATAGGCCTGAGTAAGTCAAAGTTAGTATTAGGAAAACATTCAGGAAGACACGCTTTTAAACAAAAGCTAATAGAGATGGGCTATAACTTAGGAGATAACTTTATAAATGATGCGTTTAAAAGATTCAAAGACTTAAGTGATAAGAAAAAAGATATATATGATAAAGATCTAGTAGCTCTTGTAGATAATGAAGTTAATTTAAATGATGAAACTATAAAATTAGTTAATCTTGACGTAAATTGTGGTAGTACTAGACATCCAAAAATTTCAGTTAAAATTGATTATAAAGGAAAAATTATTGAAAAAATTGAATCAGGTAATGGGCCAGTTGATTCAATATTTAAAGCTATTAATTCAGTAATAAAAAATAATGCAAAATTAGAGTTATTTCAAATACATGCAGTAACAAAAGGAACGGATGCTCAAGCTGAGGTAACAGTTAGATTGAACGAAAAAGGTCTGAGTGTTAATGGATTAGCATCTGATACTGATACAATGGTTGCATCCGCTAATGCATACATTGTAGCTTTAAATAAGTTAATTGAAAAAAGAAAAAAAAGAACTTCTGGAATAGGTATTTCTAGTTCAACTAATTATTAGATAGGAGAAAAATGTTAAATAAGATTATAGGTTTTTTATCAGCTGATATGGCAATAGACTTAGGAACGGCAAACACATTAGTTTATGTTAAAGATCAAGGTATAGTACTAAACGAACCTTCAGTGGTAGCAGTTATAAATAATGCCGGACACAGAAAACAAGTAATTGCTGTAGGAAACGAAGCTAGGGAAATGCTAGGTAGAACTCCTGGAAATATCGAAGCAATCAGACCATTAAGGGACGGAGTGATTGCAGATTTTGAGGTTGCTGAAGAGATGATTAAGCATTTTATAAGAAAAGTTCACAATAGAAGAGCTTTTGTTTCTCCTCAAATAGTAATTTGTGTTCCACATGGTTCTACTGCTGTTGAAAGAAGAGCTATTCAAGAGTCTGCAGAAAGTGCAGGGGCAAGAAAAGTTTTTCTTATTGAAGAACCAATGGCAGCTGCAATTGGAGCAGGACTACCTGTTACTGAACCTACAGGATCTATGATTGTTGATATAGGAGGTGGTACCACAGAAGTTGCTGTACTTTCACTAGGAGGTATTGTTTATGCTAGGTCTGTTCGTGTTGGAGGAGATCATATGGATGATGCTTTGATAGGATATATGAGAAGACACCATAATCTTTTAATAGGAGAGGCTAGTGCTGAAAAACTTAAGAGAGAAATTGGCACTGCATGTCCACCTGAGTCGGGAGATGGTAAGTCTATGGAAATAAAAGGTAGAGATCTAATAAATGGAGTTCCTAAGGAAGTTATATTAACTGAAAGACAGGTAGCAGAGAGTTTGTCTGAGCCTGTAGGAGGAATTATAGATGCAGTAAAAACTGCACTAGAAAACACTGCTCCAGAGTTAGCTGCAGATATTGTTGATAAGGGAATAGTTCTGACTGGAGGAGGAGCATTACTAAATGGAATGGATACAGTCTTAAGGCAATCTACAGGACTTCCTGTTTCTATAGCTGAAGATCCATTGTTATCAGTGGCATTAGGCACTGGTACTGCTCTTGAAAATATGAAAAATTTAGGGCAAGTTTTAGATACAGCATATTAAAATGTTTTAAATGCCTAAGTCTATAAATAAAACATATCTTGTAAAATTAACGACTTATGCAAAAGAAAAGGCCCACGGAATCGGGACTACGATCCTAATAGTTTTTTCAGTTTTATTACTATTAATAGGAAAAGTAAATGAAACTAGTCTAAGTATTTTTAAGTCTTATTTTCTAGATATAACTTCTGGACTTTTAACAATATTAGGAAAACCGGTTAATTCAGTTTCTGACGGCTTTTATAAAATCAACGATTTAGTATACTTATATACTCAAAACCAAGATTTGAGAGAAGAAAATAAATCATTGAGTAAGTGGAAAGATTTAGCTTTAGAGCTATTAGCAGAGAATGAAGAATTAAAAAAGCTATTAAATAGTTCAAAAGAGCAAAATCAAAAATTTGTATCATCAAAAGTAATAACTAATTCTGGTGGAAGTTATGTAAAAACAATTACTATTAATGTAGGGTCTAACGATGGGGTAAGAGTAGGAAATCCAGTTATAAATAATTGGGGAATGATAGGAAGAATAGTTGAAATAGGAAGAAATTCATCTAGAGTGTTATTAACTACTGATATAAACTCTCAAATACCTGTTTATTTTGAAAATAGTTTGCATAAAGCCATTTTAGTAGGAAAAAATTCTGACCTGCTTGAATTAAAATTTTTAAAAAAAAGAGTATATTTGCAAGATGATGAAAGACTAATGACTTCTGGAGAAGGTGGTATTTTGCCAAGAGGAATACCTGTAGGACTTTATTCAGTAGAATTAAATAAAAATATAGAAAAGATCAATGTTTTGCCAGCAAAAGACTGGGATAAACTAAGTTTTTTAAATGTAATACTATATAATTATAAAGAAGAGCTTAAATAGAAAATGATAAATTATTTTTTAAAGAAAGAGACTTATATAAAGTATATTCCTTTCTACATAACTATTTTATTTTCATTTATTTCTTCAACAATAATACCACCACATGGTTATGCTATGACATTTTCTTTTATACCACTAATTTGTATATTATTTTGGAGTTTAGTCCTAGGAAGACTATTTGGAACAATGCAGTTTCTATTTATTGGCATCATTACTGATCTTTTAATGGGTACGCCTACTGGATGTTACTTACTTTTATTTACGATAATTAGATATATATCGTTTAAGGTAAGGGAGAGGTTTAAGTTAAAGTTTTTCTATGAAAATATATTAGCAGCTACGTTTTTGATATTAGCATTTTACTGTTTAAATAATTTATTTTTATTCATTTATTATTCTAAAATTATTATATCAGAACATTTTATGCTAAATATTATCTTAACTATATTTTTGTATCCAGCTTTTGCAGTTTTTTTTTATTGGATATATAAAACTACATCCTTAGAAAAATACTATGTTAAAACCTAAAAAACAATATGGCTTAATCTTCAATAGAAGATTATTTTTGTTAAGTTCTATAAAATTAGTTACTTTCGCTTTCGTATTTAATAGGCTTTATAATTTGCAAATTAAACAAACAGAAAAATATAAAAAATTAGCAGATAATAATAGAGTAAATCTTAGTTTCATAGTTCCTTCAAGAGGATTAATTTTTGATAGAAATAATAAGTTGTTAGCAGATAATGAGGAACAATACCAACTAATTTTTAAAGGCTACAGTATAAATGATAAATTGAAAGCACTAGATAAAGTTTTTAACTTTGTAGAGTTAACAGAAATAAAAAAGCAAGATTTAAAAAAGAAAATAAAAGAAAATAAAAGTAGAGTTCTAGTAAAACAAAATATGAGTTGGAATGAGGTAGCTAAGATATCATCAAATATTACAGAGCTTGAAGGTGTATATATTGAGATGGTTCTAGTAAGAAGATATATTTCTACTGCTTCTTCTCATGTAGTAGGTTATGTAGGAAAGCCGGATAAAAATACTAATATAAAATTATCAAGAGTAGATGATGCAAGAGTAGGTAAACTAGCTATTGAGAAAGCTTACGATAATGGACTTCAAGGCAAGTTTGGATTTAAAAGAGAAGAAGTTAACGCACACGGTAGGGTAGTTAATGAAATTTCTAAAGTTAATGGAACCCCAGGAACGGATATTACTTTATCAATATCAAAAGATCTACAAGATTATAGTTTTGATAGGTTAGGTGATAATGCTGGTTCTGTAGTTGTCTTAAATGTAAATACAGGAGAAGTATTAGCACTAGTTACAAAACCTAGCTTTAGTTCAAATGACTTTGCTGGAGAAATGCATCCAGACAAATGGAAAAAAATAATAAATAATGATCTTAATCCTTTATTTAATAGATCTATAAAAGGGACATATCCTCCTGGTTCAATATTTAAATTAATTGTAGTATTGGCAGCATTTTCTTTAAAAGATTTTAATCCAGACAAAAGATATTTTTGTAATGGTTCATACAAGTTTGGGAATCAAATATTTCATTGTTGGAATGATAAAGGCCATGGATTTGTAAATTGCAGTCAAGCACTTGCTGTTTCCTGTGATTGTTACTTTTATGACTTATCTCTTAGTGTAGGTATAGATAATATTTACGAGGCAGCAAAGATATATGGTTTAGGATACTCATATCTTAATGATATTTATAGTTCATCAAAAGGATTAATTCCTTCAAGGAGTTGGAAGAAAGAACAGTATGGAAGAACTTGGACTAAGACTGATACCATAGTAACCAGTATTGGACAGGGTTTTGCGTTAGCATCACCTTTACAGCTTGCAGTTATGATTAGCAGGATAGCATCTGATGGAAAAAAAATTGTTCCTACAATTATAAAACAAAATGCAAATACTAATAAATATGATGATTTTGAAGATTTAGAAAAAAAAGGAATTTCTTTAATTAAAAAAGGAATGTTTGATGCTGTAAATTCTCCAATAGGAACTGCTTATTTATCAAGAACTTATAATACTAAAAAATTAATGTGCGGAAAAACTGCTACCTCTCAAGTGAGAAGAATTAGCATGAAGGAAAGAGAGGAAGGTATCATTAAAAATGAAGACCTACCTAGAAATCAGAGAGATCATGCATTATTTGTTGGATACTATCCTCACATAGAACCAAAATATGGATTTAGCGTTGTTGTAGAACATGGAGGAAGTGGGTCTAAAAGTGCTGCACCTATAGCAAAAGATCTTTGCAATAAACTCGACCTAATAGATAGCTAATGATAAATTTAGTTAATAATAATAATATAATCAAAAGTTTTTTTATTAAGATTAACTGGACAGTTTATTTTTTTCTATCTTTATTAGCTTTTACAGGAGGAATAATACTTTATTCTGTTTCTGAAGGAAATTTTCACCCATTAGCCAGCTCACATTTTTTTAAATACCTAGTATCTTCAATAGCATTATTTTTTACTTGTTTTATAAGTATTAATTTCATTTATAAATCAAGTTATGCAGTATACTTTTTTTCTATAATATTATTAATTATTGTTTTATTTTTTGGAGATGATAGCTTAGGTTCAAATAGGTGGCTGTATTTAGGGGGATTTACTTTTCAGCCTTCCGAATTCTCTAAAGTTGCAGTAATTATTGCTTTGGCTAGGTACTATAATGACTATCACTTTCTGAGCAATAATAATATTTTAAAAGTATTTTTTCCTATTTTAATTTTTATAATTCCTTTTTCATTAGTGATAAAACAACCAGATTTAGGAACAGGGCTATTAATATTAATATCTAGTTTAGCAGTAATTTTTCTTTCTGGAATTAGTTTATGGTATATTTTATTTTCTACAGTACTTTTTGCTTCATTAGCACCTTTATTATGGAACTTTCTTTATGATTACCAAAAAAAAAGAATTTTAACATTTTTAAATCCTGAACAAGACCCTTTAGGAAGTGGTTATCATATAGCACAATCTAAAATAGCAATTGGTTCTGGAGGTTTTTTAGGAAAAGGTTATATACAAGGAAGTCAAAGTCATCTTGAGTTTATTCCTGAAATGCATACAGATTTTGTCTTTTCAATTTTTTCAGAAGAATTTGGTTTCTTAGGCTCTACAATTTTGATTTTTATTTACTCTTATGTGATATGTTATGGGCTTTATAGCTCATACAAAGCAAAAAGCACTTATAGTAGATTAATTATTGCAGGTCTAACTGTTAATATTTTTTTGTATTTTATTGTTAATATATCCATGGTAATAGGATTAATACCAGTCGTAGGGGTTCCTTTACCTTTGGTGTCTTATGGAGGAAGCGCAATGTTAGTTACAATGATTTCTTTTGGTTTAATTATGAATCTTAATAACTTTAAAGATACTTTAAATTAAGACTCTCTTAGCCTTTTTTCCATTACTTTTATTTGCTCTATGGAAAGATTCATGTCTTCTGCTATTTTTTCAAGTTTATCACGCTCTTTTTGTGTAATTATACCATCTTGCATAGCAAGCGATAATTCATTTTCATAAGCATTTTTTCTTCTTTTTAATTGATCTGAAAACCCTGAGGCCAGTATACCAGATGGAAGAGCAACAGTTCCTATGCCAATTATAGTAATTAATGCTCCAAATATTTTTCCCATTGCAGTTATAGGAGTAACATCTCCATATCCTACTGTAGTTAAAGTTGCTACTGCCCACCACATCGCTTCAGGAATAGAACCAAATTTATCTGGCTGAGCATCTTTTTCAAAGATGTATATACCAGTTGAAGCAATTAACATAGCAATAGTTAATAAAAACATTGCTGCTAAGAATGATTGACGCTCCTCTTTTAGAACTCCTAATAATAAGTTCATGACTTTAAAATATCTGCTAAATTTCAATAATCTTAGCATTCTAAGAGCTCTTAATATTCTAAGGTCTATTTCAAAAATCATTGGGATTAATCCAGATAAAACTGCTAGAAGGTCTATTATTGCAGGCCAAGTGCACATATATTTAATTCTTACAATAAATTTAGAAGATTTTTTTCTGTTCTTTATTGCTTCTACTGAAACCCAAACTCTTAGTAAATATTCAACTAGGAATATAAAAGTAGATACTCTTTCAAAAACTAAAAAGTGATACTTATAAACAGAATAGATGCTATCAACAGTTTCTAATAAAACAGCCGTTATATTGAGAATAATTAGTGTAATTAAAAAAATATCAGTATAAACGCTTACTTTATCATTTTCATTGCCTTTTTCAAGAATTTCCCACAGTCTTTTTCTTTTATTTATAATATTCATTCTAAGTTTTTAAGTTAGCACTTCCTTGTATAGCAGCAGCTCCTAGATTACTAAAACTTTCATGGTTTTTATCTATTAATTCTTTTAATTGATTTTTAACTTTAGCTTCTGCTTCATCCTTACTTTTTGCATTAACTAATATCTCACCATTTATAATCCATTTGACTGTGTATTC
>MDTE01103682.1_pt1 | contig 15736 bp, 13 predicted proteins | sample 811231 | NCBI WGS metagenome assembly MDTE01 (sample SAMN05326651, study PRJNA326480) | marine metagenome | isolation source: seawater | place: Indian Ocean: Red Sea | collected 2010
ACTTGGTAAACACATTTCTGGATGGTGGTTTTGCCGGTCTGCTAGCTCTGCTGGTTTTTCTCTCGTTTCTGGGATAAACACACAGGTATTGACACAGGGTCTAATTTAATTTTGGGCCCTGTGCCTAATAACAGGAGGAAAATATGCTGAAAGACGCATTGCAGACCGTTAACGGGTGGCTTGATCAAGTCATTGACTTGCTCAAAACTCTCATTATTGTAGGTATTATTGTTGGAATTTTGTTTGATGACTTCTTTGGAGTCATTGCCGGATTGGGTCGAGTTATGGCTCAGTTTGGGGATGCAGGTTTCGCAGGTATACTTGCTTTGATGATCCTCGTTATGTGGTACGAAAAAAAATAGAACGAATCTTATGTTCGCTTTAGCGCCCTGGTACTTAACTGGGGCGCTATTATTTTAGCAAGCCTTAGTAGTACATAAAATAAGTGCTCATAACATAATAGCTGTACTTATTTTCAATATGGTATTTTATCTCTATCCATTATTCAGAGATTTTAAATCAGGCTATTTGTAAATAATTGAAAACAAAGTTTGGGTGCTTTATTTTCCCCATATGCTAATTTTTCAGGCATAATTATTGATCCGAGCAATAATTTTTATAATTAATTATAAATTAGTCATTATATTGTTCGGGAACAGTCAGTCAGGATAAATTCAACCTTATGTATTTAAGAATCTTACTCATTTATCTGTTCATCTTAAATGTGTTACCGGGTGAAATCCATGTCTTTAATCGTAGCACAGGAAAGGAATCAGAGATCAAAACTCTTCTGGATTCTAAATTATTGTATATTTCTACAAAAGATCTTTCCAAGTCTCTATCTTCTAAGTTATATGAAAATACAGAAAGAAAGAAGCTAGTATTATACATAGCTGGTCGTAAAATAAAGATTTCAGGATATACAAGCTATATCATGATAGATGACCAGCCCTATCAAATGCATCAAATAACTAAAGTTAAATCCAATGATCTTTATGTGCCGGCAGAAGAATTTTTAAAAATATTAAAATTAACGGTATTACCAGGGATTAATTTTGATTCGAAAAAAGAATTTTTAGATATTGATATTGTTAGATACAATATTACAGGTATTCATGTTGATGTAAAATCAAATGGTACAATTATTCGTCTTACAACAAGAAAACCATTTTCTGATAGAAATATTAGTTCATTTATTAATAAACACGGGTGGTATTATTTAACAGTGGCAGGTGCAATAGTTGACACTACCAATATTAATAATGGTTTAACTAGAGGTGCAGTACGAAAAATTGAATCCGATCAAATTGGCGAGACTGCTCAGGTGGCATTCAAATTGGGTACTGAGATAATTAGTCACGAATGGTTCCAAAGCTTAGATCCAAATGAAATTGTAATCACATTAAGAACGCCTTTAGGGCAAGTTCAAGATAGAATTGATGATGTGAAGGACAAGTGGCGTTTGGACAGGGTGGTTTTAGATGCTGGTCATGGTGGAAAAGATCCTGGGGCAATAGGTAAATATGGTACCAAAGAAAAAGATGTTGTTTTAGATATTACCAAACGATTAGGGCGCCTAATTGAAAAGAACACCTCAATTAAAGTTGTATATACCCGTGATGAAGATGTGTTTGTCCCTCTGATGGATCGGACTAAAATGGCAAATGATGCCAATGGAAAATTATTTGTTAGCATTCATGCTAACGCAAACAAAAATAGAAAAATCCAGGGATTTGAAACCTACCTTTTGAGACCAGGGAAAAGCCAAGATGCTATCGAAGTTGCATCAAGAGAAAATTCTGTAATAGAACTAGAAGACTTTAAGGATCAGTATGCAGATCTGACAGGGGAGAATTTGATAATGGCAACAATGGCTCAAAGTATGTTTATGAAGGAGAGTGAAGATTTAGCTGCAATTATACAAATGGAATTAGATAAAAGACTTACCACTCCTAACCGTGGCGTTAAACAAGCAGGTTTCTATGTTTTAATTGGCGCATCAATGCCAAATGCTTTAGTTGAAGTTGGTTTTTTATCTAACCCGCATGAAGAAAAATTATTAAAACAAAGTAAATATAAACAGTCAATTGCAGAGGCTATTTTTGCGGGTATTAAACATTTTAAATATTCTCGAGAGAAATTATTAGCAGGTTAGTAAAGATGGATAACAGGCCTATAGGAGTTTTTGATTCCGGGATTGGCGGTTTAACTGTAGTGGAAGCCTTGGCTAATGAATTACCAGATGAATCAATTTTATATGTGGGGGATACGGCTCGAGTGCCATATGGGAATAAAAGCAAAGACCGGATTCAGGAGTTTTCAAAACAGATTACTAAATGGCTTATCAGCAGAGATTGTAAAGTAATAGTTGTGGCATGTAATACAGCATCTTCACTTGCTTTGGATTTTTTAAGATTAAACTTTAATCTGCCAATTATAGGCGTAATCATACCTGGGATACAATCCGCTATAGAAACTACACAGAATAAACATATTGGTGTATTGGGCACTATAGGTACAATCAAATCAGATGCTTATGGACAAAGTTTAAAAAAGATTAGTGCTGCAATTACAGTTGTAAGCCAGTCTTGTCCATTATTTGTCCCCTTAGTAGAAGAGGGCTGGGTACATGGGCATGTACCAAAATCTATTGCAAAAAATTACCTGATGACGATTTTAAACTCCAAGGCTGATACTGTTATCTTGGGATGTACACATTATCCATTGTTAAAACCAGTTATAAGCAGCATATTAGGTTCAGATGTAAATCTGGTTGACTCAGGTGAAGCTACTTCTGCAATGGTTAAATCTCTTTTAAAAAACAATCAATCACTTGCAGATAAAAGCCCAGGAGAAATTCATTGTTTTGTAACTGATTCTCCTGAAACATTTAAGACTCTTACAGGTAGATTTATTAAGACGGAAATTTATTCAATTCAGCACATTGACATCACCTGAGTTCTCATATCTATTAAATTCCCTATTTAATCTTCAGCGACACGGGCTAAAGCTGGGTTTAGAACATACATTCCAATTATTGGATTCAATCGGAAATCCTCAAAAAAAATTAGATATGATTCATGTCGCGGGGACTAATGGAAAAGGATCGACCTGTGCTCAAATTTCAAGTATTCTATCAACTGTAGGATATAAAGTTGGATTGTACTCATCTCCCCATTTGATAAATTTTAATGAAAGGATACGGGTAAATGGGTACCCGATTTCAGATAAAGAAATTGCTGTATTTATGCAAAATATTGAACCAGTAATCAATCAGTTACAATCCACATTTTTTGAAGTAACGACTGCAATGGCATTACACTATTTTAGACAGCAAAGGGTTGATATTGCAATTATTGAAACAGGCTTGGGAGGCCGATTGGATTCTACCAATGTTATTGTTCCTTCGATAACAGTCATAACCCATATTTCAATGGATCATATGGATATTTTAGGAGAAGACCTGGAAAACATTGCATCTGAAAAAGCAGGTATAATTAAAAAAGGGAAACCATTAGTAATAGCAAATCAAAACCCAATTGTAAAAAAAATTCTAATTGAAACGGCTAAAGAAAAGAATGCACCAGTTGTTGAACTAGGTCAAATTTCTAAGGTAATCCCTAACATCAATGGGACACAATTTACATATGATAATGAAAGATTTTTTACTCCCTTAATAGGTAACCATCAAGCTTTAAATGGGGCATTAGCGATCGAAACAACATATCAGTATGAAAAAAGAATTTCTTTACATCAATTAAAAAAAGGATTGGAAAAAGCGTTCTGGCCTGGTCGATTACAGCAGTTAGATGAAAGAATTTATTATGATGTCGCTCACAATGAAGGAGGGATTGAAACTTTATTAACAACTATTAATAATATTTTTCCCGAGAAACAGATTATAGGACTATTCTGCCTGAAGGGGGATAAAGAATTAAATCATCTGATAAAAAAAATGAAGGGTAGGTTTAAGCGATTATTTGTTACAACAGATTGCAATGGACTGCTATTAAAGGCAACTGAATTATCAGAAAAATTAACATCTTCAGGTCTTCCCAATACTCCTCTTGATTCCATATCTGAAGGCATCATAACAATTAAAAAAGAACTAACAAAAGGCAGCGTAGGGATTATTTTTGGCAGCCATTACATTGCAAAAGAAATTTTTGATGAATTTGAAATATCATTTGACACCGGAATAATTTGATGTAACTTCTCATGACTCCATTATCCCCCCGGAGACTTATATTTTTACAATTCCAAAGGTTTTTTTAAATAGGTTTTAATTATATGGATCTTAATGAATTACAATCCTTGCATATTCGTGAACTTACAGAATTAGCTCAAAAACTAAATATTGAAGGTGGTGTAGCCGGTCTCAATAAGCAGGAATTGACTGTACGTATTCTTGAAGCGCAGGATAAAAAAGAAGAAAAATTATCTGCAAGAGGTGTTTTAGAAGTGATGCAAGACGGTTATGGTTTTTTGCGCTCCCCTGACTATAATTATTTACCCGGCCCTGATGATATCTATGTAAGCCCATCGCAAATCAAAAGATTTGGATTAAAAACGGGTCATCTCATCACTGGTCAAATCCGGCCACCTAAATCAAAAGAACGGTTTTATGCCTTGTTAAAAGTTCAAACAGTTAACGAAAAACCAATTGAAAAATTAAAAGACATTATTCTCTTTGATAATTTTACTCCGCTTTATCCTGAAGATAAATTCAATTTAGAAATAGAAGAAAAAGATCTATCCATGAGAATTATGGATTTGATGGCACCGATTGGTAAAGGTCAACGTGGACTAATTGTGGCCCAACCCAAAACTGGTAAAACTATATTACTCCAGAAACTTGCAAATGCTATCAGTAAGAAACATCCTGAAACACAAAGAATTGTTTTATTAATTGATGAGCGTCCAGAAGAAGTGACAGATATGAAGAGAAATGTGGATGCGGAAGTAATTAGCTCTACCTTTGATGAGCCACCTGAACGCCATGTATCTGTTGCTGATATGGTTTTGCAAAAAGCAAAAAGAATGGTTGAATTTGGTCAAGATGTTGTAATACTTTTAGATAGTATAACCCGTTTAGCGCGAGCTCATAATGCTGTGATACCTCATAGTGGTAAGATATTATCAGGAGGTGTAGATTTTAATGCGTTAAAAAAACCAAAACAATTTTTTGGAGCAGCAAGGAATACGGAAGAAGGTGGTAGTCTAACAATTATTTCCACAGCCCTAATTGATACTGGTAGTCGAGCAGATGAAGTTATTTTTGAAGAATTCAAGGGCACAGGAAATATGGAATTAGTTTTAGATCGTAGATTAAGCGATCGTAGAGTATATCCCGCATTTGATATTATTCGATCAGGGACCAGGAAAGAAGAACTACTAATGGGCCGAAAAGAACTAGGTAGAATGTGGATTCTTCGGAAATTACTAAATGACATGAAAGTAGAAGAAGCCATGGAATTCATGCTTGACCGTTTGAAAAGAACTAAATCTAATGCTGAGTTTTTAGATACAATGAGCCAATAAATACCAATATAACTTTTATAAAGGATGAATGAAGAGTTTCCAGATATAAGATCAGTTGTAATTAGAGTCATCACAAATAAGCCCGTACGAAAAACACCCTACCAAGTAAAGGGCGTTTTTATGCGTCAATACCCTGATGAACCGATCATACCCATGTTAGATGGTTCATATCGGGATCGCTTTTTGTATCCAAGAGTCCAAGTTAAAATCTTAAATGAACAAATCTATATAATAGGTGTTCATGAAGGTGTTGACTCTGTACTATCTTTGGCAGAAAAGTTTAAAGAATTTGATTTTGGCAATATCACTTTTGAGGTAGAGGACACCGATATTGAAGATGTAAACCAGCAGTTTATACCATCGAGTAGATTAGTCCGCTATCGGTTTATTACACCCTGGGTTGCATTAAACCACATGACTGGTGGCCGCTATCGATTTTTAACAAACCAAGAAAAACCTTCTTTTCTTAATCGACTTTTAGGCCAAAATATTATATTCTTAGCTAATGAGGTAGGTGTGAAACTCGAAGATGATATTTTCACCAAAGTTAAAGTATCAAGTTTATTTCCTCGCCCAGTAGATGAAAATAAATGGGGTGCATTTATGGGTGAATTTAAAACAAATTTTGTTTTGCCAAATTATATTGGTGTTGGAAACGGAATAACACGTGGTTTTGGCACTATTTACGGGATGTTCAACCCTGATTCTTTTTCATTTGATGAAGAAGAATTGCAACAAGAGGTATCCAAAAAATCTAATTTACAGACAACTGAAAATTTTGATGATTTAGAAAGTGTGTCTGCGACTGATGTTCCCAAACCAAGCCGTAGGCGTCGAAAGAAAAATAAGAATCAATCATTTCGATCCGGAAGTACAAAAAATAAACGATCAAATAAATCAAGACATCATCATAAAAAACACTATAAGAGAAATGAAACACAAAAACATCATCTTCCTCGTACAGGTAGAGTCTTCTCCGAAGAATTTGATATTGAAGATGAAAGTAGTGAAAACCGAGAAGATGAAAAATTCAATACTTCAAAACACCACAAACGACAACATAAATTTTGAGTTATCAACTTGCGGACCGTGTTCATAAGGTCCTCCCATCCTTTACATTACAAATGGCGACACGAGCCGCAGAGATGCGATCCGATGGGATTGATGTAATAAATTTTTCGGTTGGTGAACCAGACTTTAATACTCCTTCCCATATCATAGATGCTGGAAAAAAAGCCATGGATAATGGTTTTACCAAATATACTGCCGGTCCTGGTATGATAGAATTCCGTAAAGCTATTTGCAAAAAACTTAAGCGTGAAAATGGTATTCAATATGAGCCTGCTGATATTCTTGTGTCAAATGGAGAAAAACAAAGTCTATATAATGTTTGCCAGGCTTTATTTGGAGAAGGAGATGAAGTCGTGGTCTTTCGTCCTTATTGGGTGTCTTTCCCAGAATTTGTACGTCTGGCAGATGCTGAACCAGTTTTGGTTAATACGATAGCTGAAAATAATTTTGAACCAGACTTTGATCATTTATCAAAAAAGATTTCTTCTAGTATAAAAGGGGTTATTTTAAACTCACCTTCAAACCCCACTGGCGGAATTTGGAGTAAAGATGCTATCCTTCAAGTTTTAAGATTAGCTAAAGAACAGAATTGGGTGGTAATCTCTGATGAATGCTATGAAAGGTTGGTGTATGATGGTGAATTTATCAGTACAGAAAAGTTGAATCGGGATTATAATATTGGTGCTGCAGTTGTTACCTGTTTAAGTCTCTCAAAAACGTATGCGATGACGGGTTGGCGTATTGGATACGCTGCGGGGCCAACAGATATTATTAAAGCTATGTCAAAAATTCAGGGTCAAGCTACGTCCTGCGCAAATTCAATTGGGCAAATGGCAGGGATTGAAGCATTAACCGGGGACCAATCCTGTGTACAAGAATTCAAAACAGCGTTTAAAAAACGACGTGATTTAATTGTTGAATTATTAAATAACTTACCTGGTGTATCTTGTTTAGTCCCGGGTGGCGCTTTTTATGCTTTCCCAAATTTTTCATCTTATCTTAACCGTGATATTAGTGGTAATAAATTCAAGGATACTTTTGATATTTCTGAGTATATTTTAGATCGTGCAAATGTGGTTACTGTTCCCGGTGATGGTTTTGGTGCCCCGGGGCATATTCGATTTTCATATGCAACCAGCACAAAAATTATTAATGAAGGGGTGTCTCGTGTAAAAAATGCCCTTATAGAGATTACCTAACATAGGAGTGAATCATGAAAAAAGGCGTACACCCCGAAAATTATCGACTGGTAGTTTTCAAAGATACATCTTGTGATTATGCATTTTTGACCCGATCCACTGTAGAAACAAAGGAAACAATAACATGGGATGATGGGAATGAATATCCTTTGTGCAAAATTGAGATTTCTAACAAATCTCATCCGTTTTTTACTGGAAAACAAAATCTGGTAGATACTGCAGGACGTATCGAAAAATTCAATCAAAAATACGGTCGTAAGTAGCTAAACTATTATAGCTAATGGCTCTACATTCGGTTGGTAAACAGCTGAGTAGGGCCATTTTATTATGAAAAATAATTACTATTTATCATCAAGCCATCCATTATAGTGTTAAAAATTATTATAAGAAAACAACTGGAAGATAATATGGAGGAAGTATCCATTATTCCACTGCGAGAAAATAGTGCAGAGGCTATTGGTTGAGAGGAAAACTCATAACCATTATAGAAAAACACTCTCATCTTGCAGAACAGATGGCTGATCCTGAAATATTCGGTGATCAAGAAAAATTGACTATTATTGCAAAGGAGCATAGCTCTTTAGGAGAAATTGTTTCCGTTGGTCAAGATTATATTTCAACTCTGGATCAAATTTCTGATGATAGGGAAATACTGAATGGTGATGATAAAGATTTAATAGCAATTGCTGAGGAAGAATTACCCGAATTAGAATCCCGCTTATCTGAATTAGAAGAAGAATTAAAAGTTCTTCTTTTACCAAAGAATCCGCATGATGATAAAAATCTTATATTAGAAATACGGGCCGGAACTGGTGGTGACGAAGCTGCTTTATTTGCCGCAGATCTTTACCGCGTTTATACTAGATACGCCGAACGGAATAACTGGAGTTTTAAAGTAATGGAATCATCTGATACTGGCATTGGGGGTATGAAAGAAGTTATTGTTTCTATGCAAGGAAAGGGTGCCTTTGGGATGTTAAAATATGAAAGTGGTGTCCACCGTGTGCAACGTGTTCCCAAGACAGAAACAAGCGGAAGAGTCCACACTTCTGCTGCCACGGTGGCTATTTTACCTGAAGCTGAAGATGTGGATGTTGAAGTGAATGAAAGTGACCTTAAAATAGATACATATCGTGCTAGCGGTGCGGGTGGTCAACATGTAAATAAAACAGAATCAGCCATTCGTATTACACATATTCCGACAGGCTTAGTTGTCACCTGCCAAGATGAGTCTTCCCAGCATAAAAATAGAGCCGCTGCTATGAAAGTGTTAAAGTCTAGATTACTGGCTGCAGAGCAGGAGAAAGTGGCAGCAGAACGTGCAGCAGAACGGAAAAGTTTAGTATCAACAGGAGATCGCTCTGCAAAAATTCGCACATATAATTTCCCGCAAGGCAGAGTAACAGATCACAGGATTAACTTTACTACATATAGGTTGAATGAAATTCTGGATGGTGATATAACAGAAATTATTGAACAATTGAAAATGACTGAACAGCAAGAATTACTTGCCGCTGAAACAGAATCATTATCCTAAAAAATCACCCTGTTAATGCCAAAAATCTGGCGTATCATAGACCTTATACATTGGGCAGAATCTTACTTCCAAGAAAAAGGATTCAGAAATCCGCGAGCCGAAATCGAATGGCTCCTTCGATCTGTTTTAGACTGCAGCCGAATGGATGTTTATCTTCGCTTTGAAGAACCACTTTCTCAAAGCCAATTAGAGACTCTTCGGACATATGTAAAACGAAGGTTAAATAAAGAGCCTCTTCAGTATATTACAGGATCCTGTGATTTTTATGGTAGAAATTATTTTGTAAATGAATATGTGTTAATTCCGAGACCAGAAACAGAGCGACTCGTTGATTGCACATTAGAAAAAGTAAAAGAAATTAATTCTCCAGATATATTAGATGTTGGCACTGGTTCCGGCTGTATTGCAATTACACTAGGGTTAGAATTGAAAAGAGCATCTATAATAGGGCTAGATATTTCTGATTCTGCCCTGAGAGTTGCTAATCAGAATAAAAAAAAGACTTCTATACACAATGTTTCATTCCATCAGATCGATTTCCTGTGCTGTTTACCAGAAGGTGAGTTTGATTTAGTAGTTTCTAATCCACCCTATGTTTCAAAACTAGAGATGAGTGGACTTATGAAAGATGTACGAGAGTTTGAACCAACTTTAGCATTAACTGATAACAAAGATGGACTCACTTTTTACAGACGTTTTGCTGAAATCGGTAATACATTGGTTAAAAAGGGTGGTAGTATAATTTTAGAAGTAGGAGTAGGGAAGCATCCTCAAAAAGCAAAATCCATTTTTGAACATGAAGGCTATGCTGATATTCAACTATTAAAAGATTTTAATGGCGATGACCGTATATTGATAATAGGTATATAAATAGCTTTTTTCAGATTATCAATCGGTTGATTATAAGATAAATTGGTAAATTAATTCAACTAATCAACTAATTTTTGAATGAGTGTACTTTATAGTCATATTAAACTTTTTCGTCCTCTAAACGTTTTTACCAGCGGTATGGCTATGGTAATTGCATCGGCTATTTTAGGCGTACTTCATGAAATAGATATAGTTATTTCTGTTATGGCCGTTGTTATATGTTATACCGGTGCTGCTAATGCATTAAACGATATTGTAGATGCTGAAATTGATTTGATAAACTGCCCTCTTCGTCCAATTCCTTCAGGAAATGTTGCTAAAAATACGGCACTAGTATTATCAATTTTACTATTTATAGTTGGGACACTATTTTGTCTGAAATTATCAGGACTAGCAAAGATAATCGGTATTCTTATTGCCATGCCTTTAATGGTTTTGTATAGTAATTATTTGAAAGGAAAGCCACTTGTTGGGAATATAACTATCGCATTCATTTTAGGACTATCTTTCCTGTTCTGCGGAGCTGCATTTGGTCAAATAACATCTATGTTGATTCCAATGATATTAGCATTCGGACTCACTTTTGTTCGCGAGCTTATAAAAGATATTGCTGATATAGAGGGTGATAAATCTGCAGGATTAAAAACATTCCCAATTACTGCGGGCATAGATCGGGCAATTCAAGTTTCTATTTTATTATCAGTCTGTATTGGCATTGGGGCATTTATTCCTTTCTTAAATGGTATTTACGGTATGTGGTATGGCATTTTATTAATTCTTGGTATTGAGATTCCTTTATGCGTAGTTGTAGTTTCTCTATTAAATAAACCTGGAATTTCATCCGCCATCCAAGGCGCACGAATTCTAAAATTCAGTACCATTATGGGATTGATTGCCATATACGCGGGAAGCCTTTCATGACGTCCGAATTTGTCCATTTACATAATCATTCTGATTATAGTTTACTCGATGGTGCGCAACGAATTGATCAATTGATAAATACCATTGATGATCTTGGTATGGACTCTGTTGCGCTAACTGAACACGGAAATATGTTTAGCGTCGTTCCTTATTATAAAGAAGCAAAAAAGGCTGGTATAAAACCAATCATAGGTTGTGAGATATATGTGGCTGTAGGAAGCCGATTCGATAAGAAACCCAGAGCAGAGGGTGGTTGGGGGAATAATCATTTAATACTGTTAGCACAAAATTATACAGGATATAAAAACCTTATGAAATTAGTAACAGCTGGTTATCTGGAAGGTTTTTATTATCGTCCAAGAATTGACATTGAATTACTTCGACAACATAGCGATGGCCTTATTTGTTTATCTGCATGTTTAAAAGGTGAAGTCCCAGAAAAAATGCTTCATGGAGATTATCAAGGAGCAAAGGAGGCTGCCCTTCGATTTTCTGAAATATTTCCTAATAGATATTATCTTGAAATTCAAAATCATGGTATTCCTGAAGAAGAAGCCAATATTAAAAATATGAAAAAATTGGCAGCCGAACTAAATCTGCCCTTGGTGTGCACTAATGACGCTCACTATGCAAAAAAAGATCATTGGGAAGCTCATGACATTCATATTTGTCTTGGCACAGGTAAAGAAAGAAGTGATCCAAACCGTCTCAAATATGCTACACCAGAATTTTATTTTAAATCTCAGGATGATATGTTTGCATTGTTTAAGGAATTTCCACAGGCTATCGAAAATACGAGACGGATTGCAGATAGCATTGATATGACTCTACCTATGGGAGAATATCATTTACCAAATTATCCTATTCCAACCGATTCACCAACCCAAGATCCTGATGAATATTTAAAAATGTTAACTCAGGCTGGAGCTGAAGCAATCTATGGTGAAATATTACCAGAAATACAAAAACGTATTGATCATGAATTAATGGTCATTCGGAACATGGGATTCGCCGGATATTTTCTCATTACAGCTGACTTTGTAAAATATTCAAAAAATATGAGCATTCCTGTGGGTCCAGGTAGAGGCTCTGCTGCAGGAAGTATTGTATCATTCTCTTTAGGTATTACTAGTATCGATCCACTGAAACACAATTTACTATTTGAGCGATTCCTTAATCCAGAACGTATAAGTATGCCTGATATTGATATTGATTTTTGTATAGAACGACGAGGTGAAGTAATTGATTATATTAAACAACAGTATGGTGAAAATTCTGTCACACAAATTATTACTTTTGGGAAAATGAAGGCCAAACAGGTGGTAAGGGATGTAGGGCGTGTTATGGGTTATTCATTTGGAGAAGTGGATAAAATTGCAAAAGCCATTCCAAATGAATTGAATATTACTTTAGATAGTGCTCTAAATAAAAGTGACGATTTAAGAGAAATGGCAGAGGATGAATACAGTGAACTTATGTCTCACTCTAAAGTCCTTGAAGGGATGCATCGTCATGCTTCCATTCATGCGGCTGGCGTGGTAATTGCCCCTGGAAACTTAACGGACTACGTTCCTTTATATAAATCATCCACAGATGATGTTACAAGCCAATATGATATGAAAGGTCTGGAGGAATTGGGACTATTAAAAATGGATTTCTTAGGCCTTAGAAATTTGACAGTGATCGATAAAGCCGTAAAACTCTTAAAAGAAAAAGGAATTAATATTGATTTAGAAAAGCTCTCGCTTGATGATAAAAAAGTATATGAATTATTTACCAAAGGATTAACAATTGGTGTTTTTCAATTTGAATCTTCAGGTATGCGAGAATTTTTAAAAAAATTAAAACCTACAGCTATCGAAGATCTTATTGCCATGAATGCTCTGTATCGTCCTGGTCCTATGGATAACATCGATGATTTCATTGCTCGAAAGCATGGTAAAAAGAGGATTAATTATTCTCATCCATTGATGGAACCCATTTTACAGGAAACTTATGGAATTATTGTATATCAGGAACAGGTAATGCAGATCGCTCATGAAATTGCTGGTTTCACACTGGCTGAAGCAGATATAATGCGTCGAGCCATGGGGAAGAAGATAAAATCTCTGATGGATGAGTTAGCTGTTAAATTTATGGTTGGTGCTGAAAAGAATGGTATAAGAAAAAGAAAAGCAGAAGAAATTTTTTCATTAATTGAAAAATTTGCCCAATATAGATTTAACAAAAGCCACTCTACAGCTTATGCTTATATCGCTTATCAAACAGCATGGCTGAAATCGTATTATCCGGCAGAGTTTATGAGTGCAAATCTTACCAGTGAAATGGGTACGATTGATCGGGTGGTTGTTCTAATAAATGAATGTAAAAAATTGGGGATTGACGTAACTCCACCGGATATCAATGTATCATTTGAAGATTTTAGACCTATTGATAATTCCACTATCTCTTATGGATTGAACGCTATTAAAAATGTAGGTGCAAAAGCATTGGAAACTATTATTGAAGAGAGGGCGAAAAATGGAATTTATGAATCTATTTTCGATTTAACATGCAGGGTGGATCAACAAAAAGTAAATAAACGTGTTTTAGAAAGTTTGGTTATGGCTGGTGCGCTTGATTCTCTAGAAGGTAATCGAGCTCAGAAATTTTCTGCTGTGGATGGGGCGGTAAGATATGGTCAACAAATGCAAATCGAAAAAGACCGAAACCAGGTGGGTTTATTTGGTGATGGTCCGGAGGATCTGCTCATAAAGGTACCGGATTTACAAAATATGGGTGATTGGAATGAAAAAGAATCACTAGAAAAAGAAAAGGAAGTCTTGGGACTTTACGTTTCAGGACATCCGTTATTAGAGCATGCAGAAGATTTAGAGGAATTCACTTCAATTGTATTTGGTGAAGAACAGAATATTTCAAAAAACGATTCTCTGGTAGTCGGAGGAATGATCACAAGGATTGTAAAAAGGTTCGATCGACGGAATAGAGAAATGGCGTTTTTTAATCTGGATTGTTTAGGAGGACATGCTGAAGTAATTGCTTTTGCAGATTGCTTTAAGTCTTTTGGAAATTTAATTGTAGAGGGGAATGTTGTTTTTGTGAAAGGAAAAAATTCTGATGGAACAGATTTTTCCGATTTGAAGATTATGGGTGAAGAAATAATTTCCGTTGATAGAGTCAGAGACCGTTTATCGCAGCGTTTAAATATCAAATTTCCAATGAGTGAAACAAAGCCAGAGGATATGGATGCGCTCAGATTGATTGCAAAACGATACCCTGGTGAATGCCGATTAGTATTTCACCTCCCTAATAATGGATCTTCTCGCCTTGTGAAAGTCATGGCGCATAATATTAAGATCTCCACTGATCGTGAATTTATTCGAAAACTCAGGGAAAAATACGGCAAAGATAATGTCTGGGTAGAGTAAATATATTCTTTTAGATTATAAATATATAATAAACATATTATAAACAAATACTTTATTTAGTGATTGCTGTTATTCAAAGATGCTCCCGGGGGAAAGTTACTGTTGCGAAAAAAGTTATCAGTGAAATCAAGCATGGTATGGTAATACTCTTAGGCGTTGATAAAATGGATACAGATACTGATGCCAATTATTTGGTAAATAAAATATCTGAGCTCAGAATCTTCAATGATGAAAAAAACAAAATGAATTTATCTATTAAAGATGTGAATGGTACTGCTCTAGTAGTAAGTCAATTCACCTTATGTGGTGATACCCGGAAAGGAAGACGTCCAAGTTTTATTAATGCAGCTCTTCCAGAAGTAGGGAATAGGCTTTATGAATATTTTATGGTACAGTTACAAGATAAAGGTATTCCTGTCGAATCCGGGGAATTTGGTGCTATGATGGATGTAGAATTAATAAATGAGGGGCCAGTAACCTTCGTTCTCAACAGTAAAGATTAATACTAATATTTCTTCTTACTGATAAAATTACCATCGGTATAAACACTTTCTTCTAATTTGTCTCCTCCTTTTTTCCATATAGTCCAAGTGCCGTCTCGATTTCCATTATCAGAATAATTTCCTTCTTTCCATTTTTCACCACTTTCATACCACCAAGTCCAAGATCCAACCCTGAGCTTTCCCTTATTTGGGCCCTCCGCCTTTTTTAAACCATTTTCATACCATAAAGAATAAAGTCCGTCTTCCTGCCCTTGCTTAAATGTGGTTTCTTCTTTTTTTAGCCCCTTTTCATCAAATGTTGTCCATACACCTTCTTCTTTTCCATCTATGATTTTACCTTCCTTTGCTATTGTACCATTTTCATTGAATAAAGTATGTACTTCATCATTGTTCTTTTCAAAATTTATTTCTTTCACTTTTATTCCATCTTCACCAAAAAACGTGTGGGATACATCTTTACCTAAATCAAAAACAATTTCTTTTTCTTTTACCCCTTTCTCATCATAATAAGTCCAAAGCCCATCTTTCTCCCCATCTTTGAATTGACCTTCTTCTTTAGATAGGTCTTGCGTATCGGTAAAGCTGTTATCCGATACATCTGAGATAATGGCCCATTGACTGAAAGACGTCTGGTTCTTAGCCACAACATTTCCATTGCTTTCATCA
>MDTE01096991.1_pt1 | contig 15735 bp, 20 predicted proteins | sample 811231 | NCBI WGS metagenome assembly MDTE01 (sample SAMN05326651, study PRJNA326480) | marine metagenome | isolation source: seawater | place: Indian Ocean: Red Sea | collected 2010
ACGGAGGGGGTGGGATTCGAACCCACGGTGCCCTTGCAGACACGCTAGTTTTCAAGACTAGAGCCTTAAACCACTCGACCACCCCTCCAGCGGGTTATTTAGTTGTTCCCGAACTTTGAAATTATAGCAGATAAAAAAGTTGCCTTGTATTAAACTTATCTATAATTGAGTTAACCTTTAGATCCCTTTAAATAAGGATTAGACGGAAGCTCTTTCATTAAAAACCCCTCTTTAATAAGACTGTTTTTTAAATCTAGAGATGGCTTTGATTTAAAGATTACGGAGACGGTAAGATTTTAAGATAATAATTTTATTCTTGCAAGAAAATCTTTTATTTTAATCTTAATTTTAAGTTTTCTAATAGAAGATCTTTCTTTATTATTCTTAGAATTCAATCTAATAAATTCGACACCTTCTTCATAATGGTCATTTAGTTTTGAAAAACCTATATATCTGTAATGCATTCCAAGAATGAATTTTTCTAATTCATCATTATTTAATCTATAAACAAAATTACCTACTTCTTAAAAAGTATATTTACCACTATTCCTACCTATGATTTTTTTTAAAAGTTTTTGAAAAAAATTATTTTCATCATTTGCTCTATGAGTATCACCCCTTTTTTGCAGACACGAAAAGCTTCGTGAAGTGCTATCTAAGGCCTTGTGAAATGATGAAAAGATTCTTTTATTAAAACATAATCAAAATAATTATTTTCAAAATTTAAATCCTCTGCGTTTTGTTGACTAAAATCCTTTATAAATCCTTCTTCATGTCCAATCTTCAAAAGTTTGTCAGATATATCTGACGCATGTGCTTTACCCCCATGGCTAATTATAAAATTCGCTTCAGTTCCAAATCTACCATCACCAATCGTGAGCCATTCAGAGTCATTATCTATAAATGGCAATATCTTTTTAAGCATTCTTTCATGACGCCATTTGTCTAAAGTTCCTGATTCAAACTAACTCATAGCAACTTTTTTCCTGTGTTTGTCATTCAAGGTATTTTCCCATTCCTCTTTACATCTCTTCTCATTCTTAATTTCTTCCATGCTACAAAATAAAAAGATGATATTAAAAACTTTAGTTTATTTTTATTATAAAAATAGTTATCTATCATTAAAAGTAATAAAATAGTTTCACCACATAGTGCTGTTAGAAAACTACTTTTTAACACTTAATAATGGGACAACTCTGCTCAAGGCTAAATCTTAGTATTTACATATGAATCTTTGATAATAGGTATTTAAATTTTGTCTGATCAAAAAAAACATCCCATAAAAAAAAGGTATTCAATCTCATAAAACCCTTTACTCTAGTTTTTGGGACTTTTATATGTTAAAAATGAATATTACTTTTATTAAATGAAAAAATAAAAAATGTCTTATTTTGAAAATTTACGTCCACAATTTGATCAATGTATATCTTCAGTTAAAGAAGGTAAAAAGAATTATATTTTACCTCCCATTTCTCTTCTGCTAAGCTTTTTGCTTACCTTAACAGGATGGCAATATTTTGTTTTAAGCCTAATTTATATGATAAATTTATCTTTCTTTGCTTATATTGTTAGAGATAGTTATTCGATAAGAAAAGAAAATGTTTTACCATTATTGACTATTTGTATAAGTATTGTTCTTACATCAATTCAAGTAATTAATACACTTGAGGCTATTGCTGCGCTGGCTAATCTTGGAGAAATGTTTTCTGATTTTGGGGATGCATTTGAATAGAGTATTAAATTCAAATAAAAGTTCACTTTAATGAGCCTACTTTTTTAGAATTATCAAATTTAAATTTCAAGATTAGAGCCTTGACCATTTGATCACCCTCAAATTTATTATTCAATTTTTTCTAATAAATTAGTAACACTTCAATGAGCTAGCTTTTTGATAGTTTGTAAAAACTTGAACTACTTTTAAATAAAATTTATATTTGAAACAGTTAAAAAATAATTTTAAAGTAATCGATTTTATGGATTAATTATGTCTTTTAAACTCAATATAAAATCTAAAAAATCACTTTTAAAATTTCTAAAGATATTAGGAATGTTTTTTTTAATATCTTTAATTTCTTTTTTAATTTTCAAGAATGAAAAACTTTTAAACTCATATAAAATTAAATATTTAATAATTTTTGTTCTCACTCCTGCAATTGGAGTAATTTTATCTATTAGAAAAAATAGATTTTAGTACATATACTTTTCCAGTTTGTAATTAAATTAGTTTTCTTTTTCTTTTTATCCACCAAAGATCGCAGTAATTATTGAACCAATTATGACTGTTCCAATAAATAAAAGTATGCCTCCCATAATTACCCACATACAACCTTTGACTAATAGGCTTCCTTCTTTTTTCAATTTTTTAACTTCCTCTGTCTCTTCTGTAGTAGCGTATTTCTCAAAAGGAGCACTTGTACTAAATGGAATATTGTTCTCTATAGAAACTTGATTAAATGCTTTATTTATATCCTCCTGCAAATTATTGAAAGTTTCTTTGCCGTTATAAGTAAGATCTCCATTCATTTGCAATAGGGACTGTTTGGGGTTAATCATTACAATACCTCTGACCTTATCTTCTGTTTCTCCCTCAGGAGAAAAATCCCTGATAACAACTCCATCATTTCCTAATAAAAATATCTTGGAAAATTCTTTACCATTTCCTAAATTGATTTCTTTTACATCTTTCCAGTATATATTTTTCATATCAGCATTAAGAAAAGCTTGTTGCTTCATTGCTTTTGAAAGCTGTCTATTAGTTTGCTTAATGATTATTCTTTTATTAGTGATGAAAGCTATGCACATTAATGAACCAAATCCTACACCCAATTGAAATAAAAAAGAATCTACAAGTATTTTTTCATCTTTATCGAATTTAAACTTTAGTCCTTTAGGTGTTGTGTAGTCATTCAACAAATTCGATGCATTATTAATCATTTTAGGAAAGATTTTTTTAAGAATTAAATCATATTGGGGTTCTTTTTTTTATATTTTGTCAAACTTATTTTCTAAAAATATTGATTTTCATTTTTTTAGATATTTTGATTTTCTAAAGTTTTATGAAAAAAAGAATTTTAATTGCCCTTTATAAAATAATTTTTCTAACAGAAAAGAAAATCTTAAGTTAAATAAAACTAAAAAATAAACTAATTAAGTTAACCTAACTTGTTAATTGTTGAATGATATTTACAAGGCGCAAGTATTATCTTAATTAAAAGATGTTTTAAATAATATAGCCTTAAATCATTTGATCAATTCTCCAAAATGTTATTCGGTTTTAAACAACTAATTTCAATAGCAAAGTGAATTGAAAGTGCTAAAAGAGAGTTTTTGCCTTTTCATTTAGCTTTTTAGCTATAACTTCAATCTTTTATATCTGCTAACAATTTATAGAGAATTTTAGGCATAGTTTAAAGAAGATTCTGGAAAATATTTAGTAAATTAATCTATAAAAAACATTAAGGCATTATAATTTTCTTAAAATTTTCAAAGTTAATTGAAGAAATTTAGCTCACTTAAAAATTTATTTATAATCTTTGCAACTTCAGGATTAACAATTTTTGGTACTTTTAATCGTCCCTTATACTCAATTCCTGAACCTATTACTGTTGCAGTTACAAAAGTACTTGATAGATCAAATGCCCCCTGGTTTAAAAAAAGTTTTGAAGATAAGTTCAAAACAATTCTTTCTACTGAACTTGCAAGTGCAGGACACTTTATTGTTGTTGAGAGAGATCAAGAAGCATTAAAAGAATTGAGAGCAGAATCAAGCTTATTTGAGGGTGAAGAAAATTTTAAAGAGATGGAATTATTAAAACCTAAATACATCATTAGAGCAGCTCTAAGTGATTATGAAGATAATTATGTTTCATTTGATCTTAAAGTTATAAACGTAAAAACTGCCGCAATAGCTTATAGCAGGTCTATTGAAGGTAATGTCTCAAATTCTTCACAAAAGCAAGGTATAAAAATTAATAAAAATGACTTTAGCTTAAAAGAGGAGGTGGAGATTGTTAAAAAAACTGTTCCTTCAAGAGCTATCAGATCTGCTATTAACGAAATAGCAGGATATTTAGATTGCGTTCTTTATTTAAAAGATGAGTGCATAGCTGAATATGAGGCTAGGGAAGAAAGAAGGAAAAGAAGAAATGATGCTCTAGACTTTTTCTAATCTTCAATCATTATTTTTAATAATCATGTAATTTTTTATATTAATTTTCGATCTTTTATTCAAAAATAGGAAGTAATTGAAATCTCTTATCTATTTGTATCTATCATTAAATAAAAATGGGGAGATCTATTTCTTAGGAAGAATTTCTAATTATATAAATTAATAAATTTCTTTTTGAAATATATTCCTTATTGATAATGTTTAATATTGCATTAATGGGTTCGGGTATTTAAATTTCAATACAGATAATTTGGAAGTAAATAAGCTATTAATTAATTATTTTGCTTAGTTCTTTAAAAATTGAAGAAAATTTTGAAGCTATTAAGAAGCAAAGAATTTAGTTAGTAGGACCTAAACATATCAAATGCATCTATTCTTTTAGCTTTTCTTTGTTCGATTTCTTTTACTCTGCGGAGTCTATTGGCTTTGCTTTCTTTTGTTAAATCTTCCACTTTTTTATTTTCACAAAAGGCAATTGTTTTAATTGCATCTGCATCGATTTTATTAGCTATAACTTCATAATTCTCGAATATTGAAATTTCGTTAATAGTATTATCAACATATGCATTTAATTCAGATATTACGGGTAAAGAGTCCTCATGCAATCCAGCCGCACATAAACCCATAATTCTTTTAGCTTTTCTCTCAACCTCTCTAGTGATTTTTCTGGAAAAATTCGGGCTTAAGCTGCTGCCTGGTTTTCTTTTTTCTCCTAGATATAGACCTGTAGTTTTTCTCAATGATAATTGCATTGCTGTAGCTTGATTCTCATCTTCAAGAATAAATAATAACTTCCTTGGTAAAAGATAATTATCTACATAATTTATAACAAATATATGTTCTCTTACTTTTTTTGAAGTCGCATCAATTACCCATTTTGGTATTCCCTCTTTCTTTTTAAAGAATAAGAATCCTTTTGATTGTTCAGGAAAAAGTCTTTGCCACTTATCCAAATCTTGGTTAACTTTAATCGTTTCTTTACTTGAAAGTGAAAAACTTTCAATTTGAGCAGGATAAATTCTTTCTTGAGGTCCGCCTTTTGGCATTATCGTAAGAATATCCTTATTAAAAAGTGCACTACAATTCTCTCCAAATATATTTGATAGCAAAAAACCACATTTACCTTCATATATCTGACTTCTAGCCAAAACTACATTTGAAGGTAATAAGAGGCTTAAAATTATATTTAGTAATAAAAAATAATTTTTTGTCATTTAAAATATCTTGAATAAAAAATTTCTTGTAATTTTAATTATCCATAGAATATATATCTATATCTATATTACCTCAATGAAGTTTTTTATATGAAGTTCAGATTATCAAATTTTTTATTAAAACTTCTTAAGAAATATTTTTGTAAATTAAGTAACTTTACCTCAATCCATTAGGTTTATAAGAAAAATAGAATTTTCTTTTTATGAGAATTTCTTCAAAAATAATACATAAGGGTTTATTGGGATTGATAAATTTAGCGTTTTTCATCCCTCTAAACCCAGCTTATTCTGAAAGTTCAAAGCTTAAATTGAATGAGCCAGTGACAGTTGCAGTCAGAAAATTTAAAAACTTTGCTGGTGATTTTGCTGAGAATGGTGTAATTGAGGGAGCAAATGGTGAAAAAATTAGGGTTGGATTCTGGAAACCTTCTTTTGAAATTAAGCTTGCAGAAGTCTTAACTAATGAGCTAGCTAATACAGGTCATTTTACAGTTGTTGAGAGGAATAATTTATATGAAGTTTTTGAAGAGCAAGCAATATCAGGGATTCAAAAAAATCTTACAAAAGCAAAATACATCGTTATTGCCTCTTTAAGCGACTATATACCAAACACAGCAGGTTCAAGATCTAACTCTGATGGACGTATTTTAATATTTAGAGCTGGTAACGATAGAACTCAAGTTGATACTTACGTTGCGGTTGATGTAAGAGTAATTAATACATCTACTGGTACTATTGCATTGAGTAGAACTATTGAAGGAACTACTTCTTCTGTGGCCAAAGCAGATAGGTCTGGATTAGCTTTGGGTCTTATAGATACAACCTCAGAAAAGAAATCTTATGAAACCACCTCTGCAACAAGAGCACTGAGAGCTGCATTAATTAAAGTTGTGGATTACTTAGATTGCCATTTGTATCTTAAAGATGAGTGTATTGCAGAGTTTGAAGCGGAAGATGAAAAAAGGAAAAATTCAACTGAAGGTACATTAAATCTATTTTAAAAATGAAAATTAAATCAAATCTAATCATTTTATTATCTATTGCTTCTGTACTGTTACCTCTGAAAATTGATTTATTTGCGTCAGAGTTAACTCAAAAAAAATCAAAAATTGAATTGATTGAAGAAGATTTAGAAAACGCTAGAAAAGATGTTTTATCTTCTAGACAATATTCCTTAAATAAGGATTTCTCCTCAGAAAAAATAGATGTAGTAATTAGACCTTATCAATTAGCTGCTGAACAATCTCCCGATTGGTGGTCTGAAAAACAATCATATGATATGTCATTTCTGTTAGTAAAAGCTTTAAATAATTATCCTGGTTTAAATGTTTCTTTAGAAAAAACATGGGAGGAAAGAATTCTTGAAAAAGAAAACTTACTAATAAATCAAAAAGAATCATTAAACAATGCTAAAAAGATAATTGTTACTCCATTTTTAGAAGATTTTAAGTTTCAAGTACTTAATCCGAAAAAAAGAGGAATCGGACTAGTTGTAATTTCTCTAAGTAGTAAGACTTGCATTAATGAAACATTCTTATCTACGAGATATGCATTCGATTTGCCTTATGATTCAAATATTTTTATTGAAGATATTGAATCCAAACAACTATTAATTAAAAAGAAAAGTGGGTCAAGCCTAAACGCTAATCTTTTTTTTGTTAGTGCAGGGGGAGGTAAATTTAAGGCACCAGAAAAACCTGTAAAAGAGGTAGTTTATAATTCTATAGTTGACTCTGCTGAGGGGTTATATTGTGCTTTAACTAATAAAGGTGATTGTCTTAAATACTATCAAGAAAGAGAGTATCAATTCCCTACTGTAGAAAAAAAGCGTAAAAAGAAAAAAGATAAATCTTGTTGAAATTTAATATAGTTTTTAAGTAGTTTTATTAATGTAATTTATACTAAAGAGTAAATCAAATTAGACCTCTTTCTCATTTATATGATTGAAATTTAAAATGGTTATTAAGAAAAATTTAAAACTATTTTTAAAATCAGTTACATATTTGAGATGTTACAGATTAATGCCATTATTATGTTTTAAGTTTTAATAAGAAGTTAATTTTTTAGAATTTAGGACTTAAGGTAAAATTTATATCGCCATTGAAAAAGTGGTTTAATTAGAAATGGATAACATAAGGATTAAGAGTAAAATATAAAATCAATAAATTACAAATATCATCAAATTACAATCAATATTTTTTCAATTTATATTTTGTAAATTGTTTATAAATTCTTGAATAATATCTAGATAAATTAAATGTTCAATTAATTTAGGTCCTATAAAACAAACGCAAGCACCATAAAGTAAATCAATTTTAAGATAGGAGGAACCAAAATTAATTAAGTATATTAATAAAACTAATGGGGTTATTGTTATTTTAGCCAATATCTTGAACAAAAAATTCATGTCACTTTCACTTACATAACTCCAAATACTTAAACCATCACCTTTGCTGGGTATTGCGTTCATTCCAATTGAAATAGAAACTATAAGGTTAAAAATGTCTTGCCAGTTTAAACTAATGATTCCAAATATTGAAAGTTTATTAATTATTGTAGGGTAAGCAATTAAGCCTCCTATTAATGAATTTAGGAAAAAAGGTGCAGTTGCTATAAGCACATCTTGATATAAATGTTTTGGCCGTTCATGAAGTACATAGCCTGATGATTTCCTGAAATTGTAGTAGCAAACATCTTTTACTTTTGCATTGAAAATTATACAAAAAAAGTGATGTGATAATTCATGGATTATTACACCTGGCATATAAAAAATAGATCTCAATATTGATCTCATTGCTTAATTTAAAATTTATTATTTGCAAAAATTTTTTTTTAATTTTGATTTTTTACTCTGATATATGGCTTTTCAAACTTTGGGTCACTTTGATGTTTATGATCTGCAAAGTGGGAAGGTAATTTATGAGCAAGAGAATAAGAAACATTTAAAATATTAATTATCGAGAGGAGTTTAAGAAGAATAATAAGTTTCATATGGTGCTGGTCAATAAAAATAATTGAATTTATTAAATCTTTGAGAGAAATGATTTTGGCGATTCTCTTTCAAGATCTGGAATCTCATAAAGATGCTTATCTGTGAGTAAATAACACATAATTATCATTTAATTGTAGTTACAAATACATGAAGATTTGACAAAACATATTAATAAATTAGAGAATATTCATAAATTTTTATTGACATAGTGAAACTCAAAGGATTTCTGACATGCCTCATGGCAGGTGCTTCTCTTCTTACAGCTAGTAATACGACTCCTGTTCTGGCAGGGAGTTGTGAAAATGCTCCTGCTACTGGAACTGTTTTTAAGTGGACTGGTCCAGATACATGGAAAATTATGACTACAGTTAGACAACCAATTACATCTGCTAACGAGCGTAAAGTAGCATTTGCTTACAAAAAATTAGATCTAAAGGCTCAAAGGGAACTAGCTAGGTGGGTTGAAGTAAATGTAAAAAATGCATCTAATTTGACTGAAGCTGAGAAGGCTAAATTTGTTGTAGACGCAAATGACGATGTTACGGAGGACTCTCTTGAGGGATTTGAAGAGTTTGTAGATACTTTTTCTAGTTCCACTGACGCACTTCTTGTTGGAATGATTAATCTTGGCGACTGTCATACTTTAGGTGAAGAAGTAAGATTAACTAAAGGGATAAATTCTGAGAATATAGTCGCGGCTCAAAGCATGAAAAACAAAGATTTTGGTGGAAGTACTACAAGCACCAATGACAGCAATAATTTAAGTTTGCCTACACAAACTTATAGAAGAGATCTTAATAAAGGTTATTCAGGTTATGGAAATCTAGATGACTTCTAAAATGATTTAAAAACTTATGATTCAATAGGTTGACGATCCTGATTCAAGTAAAGTTTCTGTATCTTTTTGGATTTTTTCTTCTTTAGGAAGTTCTTTTATGAAATTCGTAATTGATTGAAGTCCCTCTAATGTATATGATCTAAACGTTGAATTTGTGTAGAGTAAAAATATAACCAAAGCGGCTATTACAAAATTTCGCATAATTTCAAGATTTATATCATTAATAATATAATCTTAGATTAATTAATAGTTAATCTAAAAATTAATAATCAAACTATACAAAATTTAAATTCATTACATGAATATATTTGGCTTAATCTATTTATTTATATTACTAATTTCGGCTAATCAGGATTATATACACGCTTCCAACTTTAAAAAAAAGTATTTAGATTTAACTTTCAAAAATAAAAATTTTTTAAACGGGACTTTATTAGTTCAAAATGATAATAATATCAAAACTATTGTTGTAACTGGTAAAGGAAAATCAGAAGAAAAAGCTGCAATGAATGCTGCTCAAAATGCATTATTGATGGCCTCCCCTATGTATATAAAAAAAAGAAGAGTAAGTCTTTATAAAGAAACCTCTATTGATGGAGAATTAATCTCTGAAGATAGTATTGATAGTTATAGAGAAAGTAGCTACGGGTTTAACCAAGGATCTATATTGTCATTTAAAGTAACTAAAACCTCTTTCAAGAGTGGAGTGTATGCCATAGTCGCAGTTGCAAAGGTTAGTTACGGATTAAATAATCAAGAATTTCATCCATTATTTAAACCACCGGAAGTAAATACCAAAGAAATGGGTATCCAAAAAATATTTAAAATTGGAACTGGTCTCTCAGAAGAAGAGGCTATTAAAGATGCAATAGAACAAGCACTTCTTTTTGTAGTGGGAGAAAGAATAAATGTTCAGACTAATTTCAAAGAGATTGAACAACTTAATTACTTTATAGATAATTCGATAGCAAAAGAAGATTTTTATACTAAAGAAACGTTAGATGATTTAACTAGTGGATATAGTGAGGGTTACATTGAATCATTCAAAAAATTAAATTCATTTAAAGAAGATGGTTTGTACAGAGTAGAAGCAGATATAGTTGTTAGAAGAAGAACTTTTTCTTCCTATATTGACGAAAAATTAAGCCCAACAGGTATAAGAATTAATGATTAAAGATAATAAAACGAACATCTATTTATGAAATTTTTAATTAAAAATTCAATTAGATATATAATTTTTCTTATTATTACATGTTCATTTTTAGATTTTTTCAAAAATGATAATCTAAGTTTAAAAACTTTAGCATCTGATAATACAGGAGTTGATATAAATTTTGGAGATTCAATAGGAGTTAATCAAAATATTAAGAATTTAAAAAATAGGAAAAAAATTTATGAAAAAGAAATTCTTGAGAAGGTTATGGGAGGTATGGCGATAGATCCAAAAATGGGTAAAGCAATTTTTGGAATAAATAGTTTTTTCAGTGAGGATTATTGTAGAGAAATTGGAGAGTATTCGATTATTGGAACAGTACCCTACCCTACGTGGTGCAATAGAGATAGTGGTCCTTTCAGTAATGTTGATAATCCAAACAGTGTAATTATTATCCCTCTAACTCTTGAATTGAAAGCTGGATTTAAAGAGAATCTAATAGATACATTGTCGGATGGTCTGGAAGCTGATTATATAGGGGTGATAAAAGGATCTAGACATAGTCCAACAAAACTAACAGGCCCAGATTTTAAATTCGGCCAAGATCAATTATTAGGGATTGTAGATCATTCTAAAAAACTAATGTTGTTATATCAAATAAATGACGCTGGAATTTATCAAAAAAATCAATTAAATAAATTTATAAAAGGAAGCTCCTATGATCTTGCAATTGATTTAATTAATAAAAAAGGAGAAATAGATGGAGGTGTTTCATTTACTGAGAATAAAAAATCTTGCGTAAACCATTTTAAAAACTGCCTTTTGAATAAAATTCACTTAATGGAGTATCAAGTTAAAAACCATTCTCCTGAGATTATTAATGACAAAAATTGGGGTATTACAACTGGGAAAATATCGCCTCCCCATGCACTTTTAGAAGATTATGGTAGTTTCCAAAAAATATTCTTAAGTAGAAATTATTATGTGATGATTGATATCAATGAGAAACAATTAAAAAAACTTTCTAGAATTAATGTTAGAAAGATTACTAATGAATAGTTTTACATTTCTTAGAAAATCTATTTTTATTTTATTGATGATTAACTTCGTAAATACTTCTGTTCTTGGAGAACAAAGTACTTGTTTAAATTATCCCTATCCAGATGGTATATACTTTAAAAATAAATTTAGTAATAAAAAACAGTTAATTTATACCCATTCTGGATCCATTCAAAGTACAAATATAAAAAAAATAGAATTTTTTAAAAAGAAAAATAATTTATATGCCATCACTTCTTTAAATAAATATATCAAAATTCATTTCCCAAATTTGGAGGAAGGGGATATTGGAATTTATAACTTATATTCTTGCTTCGATAGCGATGGTACTTATAAGATATCTTATGCTCAAAGAAATGTTAACTTGAAGAATATGAATATTTTTCAAAAATTAAAAAACTATATGGATAAGAAATTTTTTAATGATTTATAACTCCAGTAATTCCGAAATGAATTATTTTTTTTGTATATGTAAACTATTTAAGTAATCTTGTGAAATAAATTAAGTTAAATATCTTTTAGTATGGTTAAGTTTTAATAAAATTCATTAATATACTTAATATAAATAAGGTGCTTCTCTATAAAATTTTTTGATAATATTTTTTGTAAATAATTAATTTTAAATTGCATAAGGCTTAATCATTAATGTTTTAAATCTGAAAGTTTATGAAATTTATCCTGAAAGCTTTTCCAATAATATTTCTTATTTTTTTTTCTAATAATTTTTTAGAGGCAGTTGAAATAAATTGCTCTTTGCCAGTTAACAAAAATAAAGCATTATGTAAAGGCAAATTAAAAAATGAAGTTAAATTTAATCCCAAAGAACTTATAGAAAAAGTTACTGTTTCAATAGTTGGAATAAATGGAGATAAGCAGCCTGGCTCAGGCGTAATTGTCAAAAAAGAAAATAATATTTACAGTGTTTTAACAGCTGCTCATGTTGTTTGTGATTTAAGTAATCAATCTTTTGATACTTCAGAATTTGAAGTAATAACATTTGATGATTTAGTACATGATTCATATGGGGAATCAAATTTGAATGTTAAATGCCCTCCAATTTTAAAAGGGCAAAAAAAAATGAGTAGTACATTTTGCAGCGCATCAATTAGTAAAGCTTATCCATGGCCAATAGATCTTGCAGTCTTAGAGTTCAAATCAGATAAAGAATATATAGTAGCTAAAAGACCAAGTTCAATAAAAAGATTCGGTAGTGATGTTTATGTTTCAGGTTATCCAATATCTCAAGATGGAAAATTTGTAATAAGGGAAAGTCAAGGTACTGTAGATTTACCACCATCATCTATCAATGAAACTTGTAAAGGCTATGGCCTTAGATACATTGTTCAAACTGAAATAGGTATGGATGGCGGAGGTGTTTGGTCAAAAAAGGGTAAACTAGTTGGTATTCATGGGTATCGTGAAGTAAGTAGAGGTGAGGATATTGTATTAAATCGAGGAAGTTATGGAACTGGAATTCATATTCCATATTGGAAACAATTGGTTGATCCCTTTGATCCATCTAAAGGGTTCCCGGAAAATTTCAAAAAATATGATAGTGAAGATGATGCATCAGCATATATAAGTCGAGCAAAGGCATTTATAAATATTGCAAGGTCTGAAAAAGTTAATAATAATGCTAATTTTTTAATTGAAGAGGCTTCTACTCCTATATTGGAGGACTTAAAAAAAGCAGAAAAGATAGATAGTAAAAGACCTTTAATTCCAGCATTGATAGCTCAAATTTATATTCGTAGATATGAAGATGGATCTAAACAAAAAAAATATTTAACTGAGGCTCTTGAAAATATTAATAAAGCGATCATACTTCAAAAACCTAATTGGTTGGGCCCAAAGGCCTCATTTGATGGAAGTTTTGAGGCGATAAGAGCTTATATTCATTTTTTATATGGTGAATTAATTAACAATAGCGATTCTATTTTGTCATATCGTTATGCCATAGCAGATATAGATACTAGGTTAACTTTAAAACCTGACGATGTTGAATCCTGGAAAGATAAAGCAAAATATCAGTTTTATGCGAAACAATTAGGAGAAGCTTATGCTTCACTTATAAAAGCTTCAAAACTAGCGCCAAATGACCCGAGTATTTTCATTGATATGGGAATTATACTAGCTTCAAATGAAGAATATGGAAAAGCATGTAAAGACTTCGATAGAGCCATTAAACTTATTGATGAGGGTTTATCCAGGCAAGGCAGCCAAGGTGCATTTGCTAAAGATTATCAACAACAAATGACTCGCATCAAACCATGGAAAGACTATTTAGGTTGTTAAAAAATATATTTAATTTAAGCATTTATTTAAGTCAAAATTTATTCGAATATATTTAAAGACACTTGACCAAAAGTTCTTTGATAAGCAAATATATTAAGATAATTTATATAAAAATAATGGCTCGTTCACTATTAGCCTCTGCCTCGTACGTTTTACTAATTGGAACATTAGGAATTGGTGAGGTATTTGCATTCGGCGTACCGAAAATTCCTGGTGGAGGTCAACTTCCAGGACTTGGAGGCGGTGGGGGTGGTACGAATGCTATTACTGATAAGGCAAAAACGAAAGCTGCAAAAACTATTTTGAAGGATGTTGGCAAAATTGCGTTTAGAGGAGGAAAGATTGTTGCATCAAAACAAAAATGGGCATGTGACAAACTAGGAAAAGCTCAAAAGATTGTAGTAGCAATTAACAATGCCGATCTCATAGAACAAGTTTCTGATTTGCGTGAAACATTATATTGTGGCCTAACAGATCCTATTCCAGCAGAATTACTAGCACCTGAAGAAATCAAAGGTGATGAGAAGGAGAATTTTGCATCTTAGATTAAATGGCCTAAATTTTTAATAATATTTTAAAATTTCACGCTAATTAATAAGCTTAGTTTAAAACACTAGATTAATATTTATTGGTAACAGTTTGCTTTTCTAATTAAGCTTGCTCCTCCGCCAATAGGGCCGGGTTTTGGCGCCATCCATTCTCCTGAAGTAGGAGTGCTTAATTTTCTAAATACGGAACTAAGATTAGTTTTACAGCTAACAGCAATCCATCCATAATCAGACTTTTGTTCATTAAATGGGTTGTTTCTTAATGATTGCTTTTTTTGATAAAAGTATGCAGCTAAAATATAACCATCTTTCTTTTGTATATTCGAATTATATTTAAACTCGCTAGAGTTATTTTTATATAAATTAATCCAATCCCCTTGATGATTTGAAGCTGGATATGAAGGTTTTTCGATATCCCATAGGTATTTAGTTGCTGATGTATAACCCCAAACAGGTGCCGCAGCCGTATTTTTACAATAAAATTGAGCGATCTCTTCATAGCTTGTTCCTTTTTCAAGGCTATTCCAAGTACCTCTTTGAGACATTTGCTTTCTTTTTCTTAGATAGTAATCTTTATTTCGACAATTAATATCTAAACGACCAAGAATTTGTTTATTTCCCTCTACAAGTTTCATTTGCATTCTAAATGAATCATTATTTAGCGTCTTATAACTTAAGAGATTTATCCATTGTGTGATATTCCCATAATTATCAACCCCAACTGGATGCCACTCAAAATCACTGTTTTTTGCCAACAATTTTTCACTTAAGCTTAAATTGGGAAAAAGTAAAAAACTTAATAGAGATAATAATTTAATGTAAAAAATTTTCACTTTAAAATTTATCATTATTCTATTATTGCATTATATTTTTTTTTATGAAACAAGTAAAATTTTGAATTATTGCAAAGATTTTGTCAAAAATACTAAATCATCCAAAATTTACATTTTTCTGAAATAAACCAAATAAGTTATTACCAACTATTGCCGCGATTATTAAAACGAATGCCACTATTGCAAAAAGAGCACTTACATCTTTTATATCGTAGGGAGCTTTAAATAATGGTTTTTGGTCTGCCATGGTTATAAAGTCTGAAGATGCAAATAAATCATATTATTCTAAACTTTTAATAAGGATTAAGTGATTTTTGGAGATTTCAGAATTTTAATTATCAATTACCTTAGGTATTAATCTTAAAACCTTAGTGTTGAGTCTAAATTAAATCCTATAAATATCTAAGCAAATAGATGATACTTAATTTTTTAATCTAAATTGAACAATAAAAAAGCCACTTTTCGTGGCTTTTTTATTTATTTGATTAATGAACTAGCTTGTATAAGCTTTGCCTCTGTAAGTAAGTTGATTATGCTGTTTCTTAGCTGCGTCCTTGTTTTGGACGTACTTTTGTCCTCTGTAAATTAGAGTCATTTTTTTAAGCTCCGGTTTCGCTTAAGTCCCCGTTCCATGG
>MDTE01066501.1_pt1 | contig 15734 bp, 15 predicted proteins | sample 811231 | NCBI WGS metagenome assembly MDTE01 (sample SAMN05326651, study PRJNA326480) | marine metagenome | isolation source: seawater | place: Indian Ocean: Red Sea | collected 2010
GCACCGAGAAAGGTCTGGTCCCTGGCCAAAGTAATGGCGAAGTGGGCCAGTTCTCCCGCGTCCGACTGGCGCCGGCATGAGGAGACCCATTTCTGGGCCATCTCCACGGTGTAGGGGTGCTCGATGTCCCGGGTGGTGGATGCCACATCCTTCTCCGATGCCAGGCGCTGGATGTCCGGGCAATCTTCAGGCGTGAGAGGGCGCAGCAAGAGGCGGTCGGTGTGGATGGACAAAGCGCCCCATGTTAGCATCTTCTGGGGCCGTTTCGGGGAGAGGCGTGCCAGCCTGGTCTGCCTTGACTGGCGAAAGCGCCCCTTGTTAAACTGCCTTCGTGCGGGCGGTTAGCTCAGTTGGTTAGAGTACTTGCTCGACACGCAAGAGGTCAGTGGTTCGAGTCCACTACCGCCCACCATTTGGCGGGCAACCGCACAAGGACCTCCCGAAATCGAATCCCATAGATACACTGGCGGCGACCTGTGGCTTGAATCACTGGTGCTGACCCGGTATTGAAATTGCGAGTTAGTGAAACAGGATGGAAGCCGCCCAACTATTCAAACAGTCAGCCAACCCTCGGATTCCCAAATTCGGCCCCGGCGATACCGTCCGGGTAAATTTCCGGATCAGAGAGGGGGAGCGCGAAAGGATCCAGGCCTTCCAGGGCGTGTGCATCCGGTTCATGAACGGCAAGGGCCCCGCCGCCAACTTCTCGGTGCGGCGCATCACGGCCGGCATCGGCATCGAGCGCGTTTTTCCGCTCTATTCACCCCTGGTGGAGTCCGTGGAAGTAACCCGGTACGGCTCGGTCAGGCGTGCCAAGCTCTACTACCTGCGAGGCCTCCAGGGCCGTGCGGCCAGGATCAAGGAACTCAATCCCGTGCAGCGCCGCCGGGCCATGGAAGAGGCCGCCATCGCCGAAGCTGAGGCTGTAGCCGCCCAGGCCACCGCCGACGTGGAAGAAGAGGCCGAAGAGCCGGTGGACGAGGTGGAAGAACAGCCCACCGGGGAATTGGAAGAAGTTGCCGTTGATGAGGCCCCGGCCGACGAGCCTGCCGAGGAACCCGCGGACGAACCGGAGGCTGAGGCAGAGCCCGAAGAGGAGCCTCCCGCCGAAGAACCTGCTGAAGACGCGGCGGAAGAGAAACCCGAAGAACAATAGACCGGCAGCAATAGCGAATGACCACGGCCCGCAATCCAGCGGGCCGTGTTGGTTTTAGAGGGGTTTCTAGACAGTCCCAAGCGGGTGGGTCGCCGATGGTGAGCACTAAATATGCGGAAGTGGCGGTGGACGCGGCGGTGGGCCATTCGCGGACCTTCTCCTACTCCGTGCCCAACCGGTTCACCGTGGAGCCCGGACAGTTGGTCTGGGTGCCCTTTGGCCGCCGAATCCTCCAGGGCCTGGTGGTCGAACTGGTCGCCACGCCCAATGTCCCCGAGACCAGGGACATCCTCCAGCCCGTCGAGCCGTCACCCCTGATCAACCCCGAGCACCTCCAACTGGGACGTTGGATCAGCGATCACTACCGGTGTTCCCTGTTCACCGCCTTCGGCCCCCTGCTGCCACCGGGCTTTGAAGACCACGTCCGCTCCCGAATCACCGCCACCACCGGCGCGGGACCATCGGAATCGGACCTCAGACCCGAGTCCCTGGAAGCGCTCACCCAACTCGCGGCCAAGAAAAACGGGTTGGAGGAAGCCGACTTCGCCAAACTCTTGGGGCGGAACTCCAACCGGGAGATTGGCCGCATGGTGGACCGGGGCCTCATCAGCCGGTCGCTGACCATGCCCCGTCCCAGAGTGGCGCCCAAGTACGAGACCTTCCTGCTCCCTTCCCCCGCAGCCGAAGACGGCGAGCCGCCCAGCCTTTCCCAGCGCCAAGAGGGCCTGCTTGCCGCGGTCCGGGAGCAGCGGGCGCCCTATCCCGCCGCACTGGCCAACAAGGAGTTCGGCAGCGGGGTGGGCCAGGCGCTCTTCGGAAAGGGTCTGGTGGCCATGGAGTGGGTACGCGCCGACGCGGCTACCACGGCCCGTCCCGAACCCGAGGGGGAGAGAGAACAGCACTTCCTCACCTCTCACCAGTCGGAAGCCCTGTCCAAGATCCAAGAGGCCCTGGACGACCCCCAGGTATCGCCCCGCAGCTTCCTGCTCCACGGCATCACCGGCAGCGGCAAGACCGAGGTATATCTCCGGGCGATAAACGAAGTGGTGCAACGGGGCCGGCAGGCCATCTTCATGGTGCCGGAGATCTCCCTAACCCCCCAGACCCTGGAACGGGTGAACGCCTGGTTCCCCGGCCGGGTGGCTGTGATACACAGCCGCTTGACGCCTCGCCAGCAGTTCGACCAGTGGTGGGACATCCGTGAAGGCCGCTACGACGTGGTGGTGGGCCCCCGCAGCGCCCTATTCGCTCCCGTTGAAGACCTGGGCTTGATAGTCATTGACGAGGAACACGAGTGGACCTACAAGCAGATAGAGACCCACCCGCTCTACCACGCCCGGGCCACGGCCTTGGAATGGGGACGCCTTTCGGGCGCACCGGTGGTCATGGGCAGCGCCACCCCCGACGTGGAGACCTACCACGCGGCGACCAGGGGCCTGCATACCCTGCTGGAACTGCCCGACCGGGTCAGCGCCGGACCGGATAGGGTTTCCCGGCTGGCCCAGGTGCAGGTCTGCGACATGCGCCGTGAGCTGCGCGAGGGCAACCGCAGCATCTTCAGCCGTGCCCTGGCCCAGGGATTGAAGGACTGTCTGGCGGGCGGGCACCAGGCCATATTGTTCTTGAACCGGCGGGGCGCGTCGTCCATAGTCCAGTGCCGGGACTGCGGCCATGTGGTCACCTGCCGCAGTTGCTCCGTCTCCCTGACCTACCATTCGACCCAGTCCCAACTGCTCTGCCACCGCTGCAACCGCCGCTCCCGCATGCCCAACACCTGCCCGTCATGCAAGGGAATCCACATCCGGCAACTGGGCGCCGGTACCCAGCGGGTGGTGGAAGAGGTCGAAAAGCTGCTTCCCGAAGCGAATGTAGACCGCCTGGACGCCGATGCAACCCGCTCCGGCCAGGACATGGAAGAGACGTTGGCCCGTTTGTCCAGCGGCGAGACCCAGGTTTTGGTAGGCACCCAGATGGTGGCCAAGGGATTGGACGTTCCCAACGTCACTCTGGTGGGCGTGGTGCTGGCTGACATTGGACTGTATCTGCCTGACTTCCGGGCCGGGGAGCGGGCCTTCGGGCTGCTCTGCCAGGTAGCGGGACGGGCCGGGCGCGGCGAGGCCACCGGCCAGGTCATCGTCCAGACCTACAATCCGGAACACTACGCAATCCAGGCCGCCGCCGCCCAGGACTACGGTTCCCTCTACGAGTACGAGATAGAGTCCCGCCGGGAACTGGGCGGCCCGCCGTTCAACCAACTGGTCCATCTGGTGTTTCAGGACTCCAACGAAAACCAGGCCCTGCGTCAGGCCACGGAGACAGGCCGGATGCTCACCCGCCGGGCGGAGGCCCAGGGACTGACCGATGTCGAGGTGGTCGGCCCGGCCCCCGGCGTGCCATCGCGAATCAGAGGCCGGTACCGCTGGCACCTGACATTGCGGGGCCAGGACCTGCTGCGCTTCATGGAGGGCCTGGAATTCCCCTCCGGTTGCACCGTGGACGTTGACCCGGTACACGTGCTGTAGCGCTCTTTGCACTGGCGAGAGCGGTTGAATATAATAGCTAGCGTCATTCTGACAAGCGGTTTGACGCCGGTTCGGCCCAGCGCGGCCGATTCCCGATAACACACCGGAGAGGTGCTCCCAGTGGCCATCCTGAACATGCGATTTCTTCCCGACCCGATCTTGCGGAAACAGGCCAAGAAGATTGGCAAGGTCACGCCTCAGATAAAGAAACTGGCCGAGGACATGATCGAGACCATGCACGACCAGTTCGGGGTGGGACTGGCCGCCAACCAGGTGGGCTCTCTACAGAAAATCGCCGTGATTCAGACCCCCGATATGGAAGAGCCGATGGTCCTCATCAACCCGGAGATCATGAAGGCCGAGGGCGAACGCGAAGTTGAGGAAGGGTGTCTCAGCGTCCCCGGCTACCGTGGGATCGTCAACCGGTCGGAAAAGGTCCGGGCCAAGGCCATGGGACTGGACGGCAAGGTGTTCCGGGTCAACGCCGACGAGCTTTTGGCCCAGGCCCTGGAGCATGAGATCGACCATCTGAACGGCATCTTGTACATCGACCACCTCATCAGCCACGAAGCCCTCTACAAGATTACCCACGGCCCGGATGAAGGTGAAGACGAGTTCGACGGCGATGAGACCGCAGAAGCCGAGACTCCCGTAACCGCCGAGACCACGGCAACCTGCAGCGAAGACTAGCTCTGCTCCCCATTCAGGCACTACGAGACCGGGAAGGCCCCGCCTGCCCGGATATCCGCACGCAGCCCACCAAGCCATGCCCGTATCATTCGTGATTCATGATTAAAGAACTCGCCTCCTTCTGCTCTTCCCGCGGGGTTGATGCCTATCTGGTAGGCGGGTTCGTCCGGGACTGGCTGATCTCGGCCAAGCCGGGGCATGACATCGACATCGCGGTGGCCGGTGATGCGGAGGCCATCGGCGGGGAGATGGCAAAAGAACTCGGCGGCACGCTGGTCCCACTCAGCCCCGCCAGGGGCGTGGTGCGGGTGGCCCTGCCAGGTGATAACGATGGGCCGTCGTGGAACATTGACGTGGACGGGTACTCTGGCCGCATAGAAGACGACCTGGCCCGGCGCGATTTCTCCATCAATGCCATGGCCGTCCCCCTGACCGAAACGCTTGAGCCCAGCGAGTTGATCGATCCCCAGGGCGGACGGGCGGACCTGGCCCGGAAGACCGTCCGCGCACTGGGGCCCACGGTATTTCAGGACGACCCCGGTCGATTGATGCGAGCGGTCAGGCTGGCGGGACAATTGCAATTCCGCATCGAACCCGGCACCTCCAAGTCGATCGCCGCCGCCGCCAAGTTGCTGGGTGATGTGTCCCCCGAGCGTATTCGAGAGGAGTTCCTGAATATCCTTTCCTTGGACGGCGCCAAGGGCCAGCTGGAAGTCCTGGACCACTTCGGCCTTTTCGGCCAGATAATCCCCGAACTCCAGGCAGGCAAAGGCGTGGACCAGCCAAGGATGCACTACTGGGACGTTTGGGGGCATACCCTCCACACGGTGGAGTTCGCCGAACTGGTCACCAAGGGACATCAGAACTCGCCCATCTACTCCTGCGTGCCCTGGACCCAGGACAGCGAAGCCCACTTTGAGCAGCACGCCACCGACGGGCACAACCGGCGCACCATTCTCAAACTGGCCGCCCTGTTCCACGACGTGGCTAAACCCCAGACCAAGTCCCTGGACGAAACGGGCCGCACCAGGTTCTTTGGCCACTCGGAACAGGGCGCCGAGGTTGCCACGGAGCGATTGGGCCACCTTCGGGTCAGCTCCCGGGGCATCGAAATGGTTGCCAAGATGGTGGAGCAGCACCTGCGCCCCACCAACATGAAAGACGGGGACGAATGGCCCACCGACCGGGCCATCTTCCGCTACTTCCGGGATGTGGGGGACGTGGCCATCGACACTCTGTACCTATGCCTGGCGGATTATTTGGGAGCAAAAGGCCCGGAGTTGGTACATGACGAGTGGCTCAACCATGCTAGAATGGTCGGACATATCCTCCACGTAGGCACAAGTGACCCGGTTTCCCCGACCTCGGAACGGCTGATTACCGGTCACGACCTGATTACCCATTTCAACCTTCAACCGGGGCCAGAGATTGGCGCCGTGTTGGAACGCGTCGAAGAGGCCCGCGCGGCGGGTGAGATTGAGACCAAGGAGCAGGCCCTCGAAATGGCCTCCAACGCACTGAAATTTCTGGCCGACCAACTGGATACGCGCCGAAACGGGTCGGACTAGCCGATGCGATCACGCAGCATACGCCTATCGGTCACCATCTTATTGATCCTGGGCCTGGCCATAGCCGCCCTGGGATTCAAAAACATCAGCATCGATATACCCGGCTTTCCCGCCCTGGAGCGCCAGGGGACCGGGCCACTGGGTCTGAAACTCGGCCTGGACCTGCGCGGCGGCGGCCACCTGGTCTACCAGGCTGACACCGGGACCAGGTTCGAAGTCACCTTTGCCGAGGAAGTCGAATTCTCGGCATTGAACGCCCAGTTGGATATCCTGCGGTTCGGCGAAAACGACCTGGCATTGGAAAGCCCGCAGGCGATTCCCCTGGGGGAAAACCGCTTCCAGATCCGCACCGGCATCCTCACCGCCGATGACCCGAGGCGCACCGGCCTCAGCGAAGCCCTGGCCGAAGCCCTGGCGCCTATCACGGTGTTCCAGGTCACTGTTATAGGGCAGCCCACAGCCGACCAGATGCAGGGTGTGCTGGACAACATCACCCGCCGCGTCAACCGGTTCGGCACCGAAGAGCCGATCATCCAGATATTCGGCGAGGACAGGATCATCGTTCAGCTTCCGGGCGCCAGCGGTTCCGTTACCGCCATCACCCTGGCTGAACCCGCTCCCGGCGCCGAAGTGGACGCCACCTTGGACGCGCTGCTGGACGCCGCTGGATATGAGGACTACGAAGTTGAGCGCGAGGACGACAGCAACTTCACGGTCACTTCGAACACCATTGGCAACGAGATTCAGTCCGCGGCCGCCCTGGCGGTCAACAACGAGATTGGACCCTTCTCCCAGTTCCGGGTGAACAGCGGTATCGATGAGGCTAAGTCGCTCATTGGCCAGACCGCCCGGCTCGAGTTCAAAGAGCGTACCTGTGCCACCATCGAATGCCTGGAGTACACCGACGCGGACCTGGGTCTGACCGGTGACGACCTTTCCCGGGCCGAGGCCGGCTCCGATCCCGTGGGCATCGGCTGGGTGGTCAACCTGCAGTTCAACGACAGAGGGTCGGAGATCTTTTCGGAGTTGACCCGCCGGATCTCCACCACCGAAGCCCAGGCCACCAAGCGGATAGCCGTGATCATGGATGATCGGGACCTGATTGCCCCCGTCGCCCGTGCCTGGATTCGCGACGGCCGCACCCAGATTGACGGCAACTTCACCAGAGACTCCGCCCGCACTCTGGCCATCCAGCTGGAGTCAGGACGCTTGCCGGTGCCCTTGAAGTTGATCCAAGAAAGCGACGTGGACGCCCTGTTGGGTTCCGAGTCCCTGCGAAACAGCCTCATGGCCGGTCTTGTCGGCCTGGGACTGGTGCTGGTGTTCATGATCATCTACTACCGCATGGCCGGTGTGGTCGCGGCTATGGCCCTGGTGTTCTACGCCCTCATCGTGCTGTCAATATTCAAGCTGATACCCATTACGCTGGAGTTGGCCCACATCGGCGGCTTCATTCTGTCCATCGGTATGGCCGTTGACGCCAACATCCTCATATTTGAGCGCATGAAAGAAGAAGTCCGTATCGGCCGGACACTGGCTTCCTCGATGGAAGTCGGGTTCGGCAGGGCCTGGCCAGCCATCCGGGACAGCAACATATCCACCATGATTACCTGTGTCGTCCTGATGTGGTTCGGCGACCGGTTGGGTGGCGGTCTGGTGACCGGTGTAGCCATCAGTCTATTCATCGGCGTGGCGGTCAGTATGTTCACCGCCCTGGTGGTAAGCCGTAACCTGCTGCAAGCAATGGCCTGGATCGGACTGGGCCAGAGGATAAACCTATTCACGCCGGAACCGGTGCGGCGCGACAGCCAGGTGGCGGCGCCGGCGCAGGGAGGTGGCCGCTAATGTTGGACATAGTCGGGAAACGCGGCTGGTACTTCCTGATCTCTGCTCTGATCATCGTGCCGGGCCTGGTGTCGATGATCGCTCCTTCGGGCTGGTTGTCCGGAGACTCCGGACTCAAAGCCGGCATCGACTTCACCAGCGGTTCGGTGATGAACGTCACCTTCCGTCAGGAGGTGGAGGAAGACCATATCCGTGAGCGCATGGATGAGCTAGGCCATTCCGAAGCCCTTATCCAGCGCATCGGCGGCACCAATTTCTTCATCCGGACCGAGGTCCTGGAAGAAGCCGTCGGCGATGCCATGTCAGAGCGCGAGGTGATCGAGCGGGACCTGGAGAAGTTCCTGGGCATGGAGCGGGAACGGGTGGAGTTCGATACCGTTTCCCCCATCGTCGCCCAGGAGACGGTGAAGACCGCCTTCTACGCCCTGGCCGCGGCCTCGGTGTTCATACTGTTCTTCATCTGGTACGCATTCCGCAGGGTGCCCAAGGCCCACCGTTACGGTGTCAGTGCCATTTTCGCCCTGGTCCACGACCTGTTCATCATTCTGGGCGTGTTCTCCATCTTGGGGAAGACCATCAACCTGGAAGTGAACTCCATGTTCATCGTGGGGTTGTTGATTGTGGCCGGTTACAGCGTGAACGACACCATCGTGGTCTTCGACCGAATTCGCGAGAACGTCTCCCGGCATCCTGACCGGGACCTGGGCCCGCTGGTCAACCTGAGCATCATGGAGAGCATTGGCCGGTCGTTGAACACCAGTATCACGACCCTGGTAGTTCTCCTGGCCATGCTACTCATCGGCGGCAACAGCATCCGGGAGTTGCTGCTGGTGTTGGCCGTGGGCGCGGTCGCCGGTACCTACAGTTCCATCTTCGTCGCCAGCCAGTTCCTGGTCATGTGGGACCGTGGGGAGATTGGGCGGTTCTTCAGACGGGGCCCCGCCGCCGCGGCATCGACGCTGCTACACCTGATCGGACGTTAGCTCCCTAGGAGCCCTGGGCGTTGGGCAGGATCACCACCCGGCCCGTCGGCTTGCGCCCCGACACCAGCCGGTAGGCTGTTTCCGCCTGTTCCAAGGGCAGTTCCAAGTCGATCACGGGGCGCAGTTTCCCGTCGAGGACCATCTGGGCGGTCCGCTCCACATATGCCCTGGAGACTCCGGAAGCTCCCAATACCTGGGCGTCTCGGAAGATGACCTCCGCCGGGTTCAGGTCCACCTGCCGGCCCACCACCTCGCCCAATAACACCAGCCTGCCGTATTGGGCCAGACTGCGGAGAGTTGACGGAAACAGGGCGGAACCCACGGTGTCAATGACCGCGTCGGCCCCCTCATCGCCGGTGAGGGCCATCACCAGTTCCGCGAAATCCAGGTCACCGGCGGCGACCACATCGTCAGCTCCCAAGTCTCTCAGCGCGTTTTCTTTTTCCGGCGAAGTGGTGACGGCCAGGACTCTTGCCCCCAGGGCAACCGCCGCCTGCACGGCGTGGGACCCAAGCCCGCCGCCAGCGCCTGTGACCACGACCGTTTCCCCCGGGGATACTTGAGCGGTCTGTTCAACCGCCTGTAAGGCCACGCCCATGGGACAAGCCAAGAGGGCCGCGCCCAAAGGGTCGATACCGTCAGGGATCTTGACCAGGCTGTGTTCTGAAAGCGCTACGTACTGGGCAAACCCGCCATTTCGGCCGTGGCCGATGCCATGCCCATCCCGGCAGCGGTGCTCCCGGCCGGAGGTGCAACGGTCGCAATGGCCGCAGGCCTCGGTGAGGATGCTGACAACACGGTCGCCTACGCTGAGTGTCGCTGTCTGACCGCCGGTTTCCACAATCTGGCCGGAGATCTCGTGGCCAAGGATGATGTCCGGACCGACGCCGCGCCGGAGCGTTCCCGCCATGACGGAGCGGTCATGGTGGCAGAACCCGCAGGCCGAGACCCGGACCAATACCTGGCCCGGTCCGGGGGCGGGCGTTTCGGCCTCAACCACTTTAATGGCCGGCTCTTCGCCCGTCTCCTGTAATATCAATGCCTGCATACGGGCGGATTATATTCCCTGGGGCGTATACCGCCAACGGGCGGCTGCCGTATAATTGGCCCAGCCATTCCAGTCCGGGCACACTCGGGCTTTTGGGAGCGCTCTAGCCATGAAGATCGGCGCCCACGTATCCACCTCCGGCGGAATCAGCAAGGCCGTTGCCAGGGGCCAGGATATCGGCTGCGAGACCATTCAGATATTCGGTTCTTCTCCCCAGAGTTGGGCCTTCAAACCCGTGCCCGGAGAGCAGATTGAACTCTTCAAACAGGGCCTCGCCGACGCCGGCATGGGTCCGGTATTTCTGCACGCCATCTACCTGATAAACCTGGGCACCGCCAACAAGGAAAACCTGAAGAAGGGCATCGATTCTCTGGTCAACTACATGACGTTGGCCGCGGATATCGGCGCCGCCGGAGTCATCGTACATCCGGGCAGCCATGGGGGGCGCAGTTTCGACGCGGTGCTGGACCAGGTGGTCGAGGCCATCAAGATAGTGCTGGACACCTCTCCGGAAGGCCCGTGTTTGGCGGTGGAGAACATGGCCGGCATGGGCCAGCACATCGGTGCCAAGTTCGACGAGCTGGGCGAGATTCTCAAGGCTGTGGACAACCCACGGCTCAAGATCTGCCTGGACACCCAACACTCCTTCGCGGCGGGATACGACCTGACCAACCCGGCGGGGATACAGACCATGCTGGACGAGCTGGACGCAGGCCCAGGCAGCGGCAACGTCGCCGCCATCCACGCCAACGACTCCAAGCGTGTCTGCGGCTCCGGCATCGACCGGCACGACAACATTGGCGACGGCTTCATCGGTGAAGAGGGATTCGCCGCCATCATGGCCAACCCCGCCTTCGCCCAGGTGCCCTTCCTGCTGGAGGTGCCGGGGTTCGAGGGCAAGGGCCCGGACCAGCAGAACATAGATATCCTCAAGAAACTCAGAGACCAGGCTGGAATCGCCCCTTGATCCACATGTCCAACCGGGAGTTCGTGCGCCTGGTGCGCCAGGCCTACTCGGAGATGCCCGAGGGAGTACTCGATGCCCTGGACAACGTGGACGTGGTAGTTGAAGAGTGGCCGGGGCCTGAGGAGCAGGACCTGCTAGATGGCGAAGGCACTCTGTTCGGACTCTATACCGGCGTGCCAATGATTGATCGGGAGGGCGGCGACCCCCTGCTTCCCGACCGGATAATCATCTACCGTCAGCCCATCCTGCGCAGCTGCTCCACACGGACGGAGGCTGAACGCGAGATAAAGATCACTCTTTGGCATGAGATCGGTCACTGCCTGGGCATGAATGAAGACGACCTGCACCGGCTGGGGTACGGCTAGTGTCCAATCTCCTGGATAAAGCCGGCTGGGCCGTGGGTACGGGCCTGGGCATCGGATACACGCCCATTGCCCCGGCTACCTGGGCCAGTGGGGCGGCGGTCCTGGTCTACGGTTTCTCGCCGTTGGCCGAGGATTCCCTTGGCTTTTTCCTGCTCTGCGGCCTGGCGGGATTGGTGGGCGTATGGGCCTGTCAGACGCTGACCAGCGAGTCCGACCACGACCCACACCACGCGGTCTGGGACGAGTTCGCCGGTATGTGGGTCACCTGCCTGCTTCTGCCCAAGACACTGCCGTGGCTGGCCGTGGCCTTCGTCGTGTTCCGGGTGTTGGACATCCTGAAACCCTTTCCCATCCGCCGCTTCGAGGCCCTGCCGGGCGGCCTGGGAATAATGGCCGACGACCTGGCGGCTGGGGTGGTCGGAGCAGTGGCCCTTAATGTGGTCTACCGGGTCTTCTTTTAAGCTCAGGGATCAAGGGCGGCGGCGAGCCTGGCGACATTGCCCGCCAAAATCTCGCATGGTATACTTCGACAAGCATCAACCTGCCCCTCGGCCCAGCTTCGACCCAGGCGTTGGATTTGGCCCAGTGGCGGGGACTTTGCGGGTCACGCCGCCCACCTGCGGTGGACTCTCGGACGTAGCCGGCCGGATCGGCTGGCAATAGGACAAGTATTACCCATGGTTGAGCAACTAGGGCAACCGGAAGAGGCTGGTTCGCCAGAGCCGGTCCAGGAAACCGCCCCCGTACAGGCGGTGCCGCCACCCCAGGCCACCGCGGTCGAAGAGGCCCCGGCACCCGCACCTGTACCGCCCCCCGCCCGTGAACCCCTGACGATGAAAGCCCTTCTTGAGGCGGGCGTCCACTTCGGGCATCAGACCCGGCGCTGGAACCCCCTGATGAAGCGGTATATCTTCACCCAGAGAAACGGCATCCACATCATTGACCTGCAGCAGACGTTGGGCATGATCAACAACGTCTACCAGGAGATGGTGGACCTGGTCGCCAACGGCGGCGATGTGATGTTCGTGGGCACCAAGCGTCAGGCCCAGGAAGTTATCCAGAGCGAGGCCGACCGCTGCGGCATGAGCTACGTCAACCAGCGCTGGCTGGGCGGCACCATGACCAACTTCCAGACCATCCGCACCCGCATCAACTACATGCTGGAACTGCAGCAGAAGCGGGACCAGGGTTATTTCCGCGTCCTCCCCAAGAAAGAGGGAGTCAAGCTTCGCGACACCCTGAACAGGCTGGAAAAGTATTTCACCGGCATGCGGGACATGACCAAAGTCCCCAAGGCCATCTTTGTGATTGATATCGGCCGGGAAGACATCTGTATCGCCGAGGCCCAGCGCCTGGGTGTCGAAGTCTTCGCTATCGTCGATTCGGACTGTGACCCCCACAAGGTCGATCACATCATCCCGGGCAACGACGACGCCGTCCGTTCCATCCGCCTGATAACCAACCGCATGGCCACCGCCGTCCTTGAGGGCTTGGCCCAGCGCGAGGCCATCAAACAGGCCCAGATGGAAGAACTGGCCAACATGGACCAGTCCCAGTTCCTCACTGCCTACGTCACCCCCGACGATGACGAGGAAGAAGAGGGCCTCCCTGAGATGGAAGGCCTGGACACCACCACCGTCGCCGAAGTGGCGCCGGATATGGTCCCTTCGCCCGTTGCAGTCGATCCTGACGCCGAGACGGAGTCCGCGCCGGTGGCCGAGGCTGAGCCGGTGGCTCAGGCTGTGGTCGAAGAGCCAGTGGCAGAAGCAGCTCCGGAACCGGAGCCGGCACCGGCGGCGGCAGAAGAATCCAATGAGGAACAGTCGGAGTGACACCCTCCGGCTCCCCATCAACGGCCAGCATTGGCCGGCTATAGGAGCAAGTAATTGGCGGTCAGTGTTGAATTAGTACGGACCCTGCGCGACCAGACCGGCGCCGGGATCATGGAATGCAAAGAAGCCCTGGAAGCAGTGGACGGCGACCTGGAAAAGGCTGCCGCATCCCTGCGGGAAAAAGGCCTGGCCTCGGTGGCCAAGCGCGTTGGTAGAGAGACCCGTGAGGGTGTCATTGAGACCTACCTCCACACCGGAGGCAGGGTCGGCGCGATGGTGGAACTGGGCTGCGAAACCGACTTTGTCGCCCGCACCGAGGAGTTCCAGAAGCTGGCCCACGACATTGCTATGCAGGTCGCGGCCATGGGCCCCATCTATGTCGATGAAGACGAGATCGAGGACGGAGAGTCCCGCCCGCCGGCCCAAATCTGCCTCAACCACCAGCCCTTTATCAAGAACAACTCCTCCTCCGTAGGGGAAATGATCAAGGAACTGGCCTCAAAGGTCGGCGAGAACGTCCGGGTGGTGCGCTTCACCCGATTGGAAGTCGGAGAGTAGCCTCAACCCAGAGTATGGCCGAAACCAAATACCGACGCGTAATGCTTAAGATCAGCGGCGAGTCTCTCAAGGGAGAGACTCCATTCGGTATTGACCCTGGTGCCGTAAACTACCTTTCCCAACAGATCGGCGAAGCAGCCAAATTGGGTGTCGAGATCGCCGTCGTGATGGGAGGGGGCAACATCTGGAGGGGCGAGGCCGCCGAGTCCCGCGGCATGGACCGGGCGACCGCCGACTACGCCGGTATGCTGGCCACTATCATCAATGCCCTGGCCCTCCAAGATGGACTGGAACAGGAGGACATTGACGTCCGGACCCAGAGCGCGTTGCAGATGCAGGCGGTTGCCGAACCCTATATCCGCCGCCGGGCCATCCGCCATCTGGAAAAAGGCAGGGTCGTCCTCTTTGCCGCCGGCACGGGTAACCCCTATATGACCACAGATACCGCGGCTGCCCTGAGGGCCCTGGAAATAAGCGCAGACGTGCTCTTGATGGCCAAGAACAACGTGGATGGGGTCTACGATTCAGACCCCAACCAGAACCCTGATGCCAAAAGGTTTGGCAACCTGGACTATATGGACGCCTTGAACATGCGATTGGCAGTGATGGACTCCACCGCCGTTTCTCTGTGCATGGATAACCAACTGCCGATTGTCGTTTTCAACATCTTCGAACCTGGGACGATCAAGAACATACTCACCGGAGAAACCGTTGGCACACTAATCGCAGGGAGGGACTGATTATGGCTCCAAAGGGTAGCGACGACCTGACACCTGAAGACGTGTTGGCTGAAGTTTCCACCAAGATGGACCGGGCCGTTGAGGCCTTCAAGCGCGACCTGCAGCAGCTGCGGACCGGCCGCGCCACCCCCGCCCTTGTGGAGAACGTGGAGGTCGATTACTACGGCACCATGACTCCCCTGAAACAGATTGCGTCCATATCCGCCCCCGACGCCAGGGCCATCATGATTCAGCCCTGGGATACCGGGTCTCTCCGGGACATTGAAAAGAGCCTCCAGTCGTCCGATATGGGCTTTAACCCGTCCAATGACGGCGCCACCATAACCGTGCCCATCCCCCAACTCACCAACGACCGCCGGCAGGAGCTGGTCAAGCTCCTCAAGCGAAAGGTTGAGGATGGCAAGGTCTCGGTGCGGAACGCCAGAAGGGACGGCCAGGACACCCTGCGCAAGATGGAGAAGGACAAGTCCATCTCCCAGGACGAGAACCGCCGGGCCCAGGACCAACTGCAGAAGACCACCGACGGTCACACCAAAGAGATCGACGAGACGGGGACCGCCAAAGAGGCGGAGATTCTGCAGGTCTAACGCCGTGCAGGTCGAAGCCCCGCCGCCACAACCTCCGGCAGGCGCCAATGTTCCAGTCCATGTGGCTTTCATCATGGACGGCAACGGCCGCTGGGCCCAAAAGCAGGGCCTGCCGCGCATTTCCGGGCACGAGGTCGGAGTGCAACGTATCCAGGGTGTATTGGAGACCCTGGGGCCAAAGGGGGTGAAGTTCGTCACCCTCTATGCCTTCTCCACCGAGAACTGGGGCCGGCCCCAGGACGAGGTAGACGGCATCATGGACATCTTCTCCGAGGCTGTGGCCAGTCAGACCCAAGCACTCCATGAGAAGAACGTCCGCATCGTCCATGTGGGCAAGACCGAAAACCTGGGCACAGACCTCAGCAAGGCGGTATCCGAGGCCCAAAGTCTGACCGCAAATAATACGGGCATCACGCTGAACGTGGCCTTCGACTACGGCGGCCGGGCCGAAATTCTGGAAGCCGTGCGCAGAATCATCCGCGACGGCGTAGACCCCGATTCCATCGACGAAGACCTGTTCAGCCGGTACCTCTTCACCGCCCACAGCCCCGACCCGGACCTGATCATCCGCACCGGCGGAGAGCTGCGCATCAGCAACTTCTTGCTCTGGCAATCGGCCTACAGCGAGTACTACCACACGCCCACCCTGTGGCCGGACCTCGATTCCGAGGAGCTGCTCCAGGTGCTGGATACCTTCGCCAACCGCCGCCGCCGCTACGGCGGGTTGAACCCCGAAGACGAATCCTCCGACTCCCAGACCTCCCAAGAGTAGGAACAAGGAAAGCCTTCTTGCTCCAACGGTCGCTCACGGCGTTGGTCGCTATCCCAGTCGTCATCGGCGCAATCTGGCTGGGCGCACCGTGGCTGACGATA
>MDTE01002002.1_pt1 | contig 15732 bp, 22 predicted proteins | sample 811231 | NCBI WGS metagenome assembly MDTE01 (sample SAMN05326651, study PRJNA326480) | marine metagenome | isolation source: seawater | place: Indian Ocean: Red Sea | collected 2010
GTTTCATTATTATTTCCTTTATTTTTTTGTATTACACTAGATATTTGATCAAATGTTTTTCCTTTCCATGATATTATTTCTGTCATTGATATATTATAATATTATATAATATATAATATATATTAAATGAATTATTTAGAAATATCAATTCTTTTCTTTTTTATTTTATTTTTGATACTGTTTTACATTTCTAATTATATTTATAATTTATTTATCATACAACAAGAAAATATTAATGATGAAGCATTTAACACTTATGATGCTGAATTTGATTGTGCTGCTTATAGAACAAGGTATCCTGATGTTAAAAACCATGGTTATTATGGTAGAAATTGTGATACATTGAAACAACATTATGACAGGTATGGAAAAAGAGAAGGAAGAAATCCACGTTCTTATCTACCAGCACCAAATACTAGCTATACTGCAAAAGCTGGAAAATACAGTGATTCACAGCTTACTAGAGCTAAAGAAGAAGCAGATAGCTTGAAAAGGGCCCTAGCATTAAGAGAAAGAAATTACAAAATATTAAAACAAAGAAATGACGCGATGATTAGAGCAGCTAAAGCTTCTGTTAAAGAAATATCAGACTGGGAAAGTGAAAGAGCTCAAAAATTTAAAAATTATCATAAAATGTTACTTAAAATAAGACATTATATTTCTATGCAAAGACGAAGACTGCCTAGAATTAGTAATACGTTACTTCGAATGAATGGAGACATTACTAGTGAATCTAATAATGCAAGATTTGAAAATCCTCATAGTTATGCATCGCATATGTTCGATCTTGAAAAAAATCTTTCTACCTTAAATCAGTTTATGGATAATCAGGATGAAAGTGATGAAAAACTTATTAAGTTATTTGATGATGTAGCAAAAATTGTAAACGGAAGTAATTTAAATTAATTAATATTATACGATTATTTTATATTATAATATATATAATATGAAATTTGCAGAATATTTAATAACATTTATACAAATTATTATAATTATACTATTTTCGTTATTGTTAATATATTCAAATAATCATGTTGAAGGTTGGGGTAGAAGACGAAGAAGACGAAGAAGACGAAGAAGACGAAGAGCAGTTGCTATCATGAATCACCATGTTGGTCAAGCAAGCCGCATACCTGCTGTATATAGCCATTATTACAGAAAAAAATATAAAGAATATGGAGGAACAGATTCACAAGCTAAGCTGAATGAAAGAGCGTTTGTTAATCATTATAATCTAAGATGGCATGGTAGAAAAAAAGGGTGGCGTAATGACGGTCATGGGCACTTTCGTAGTGGTCATTTTAAAAATTATTTCCATAGAGGACCACATGAATGGAAGGGTGGTAGTACACAAAACTTAGCCAATGTAGCAAATGCCGCTAAACCTTTTTATACAAACCCTCCAGGTGGTGGTATGAAAACAGCATCTAAGAGACATAGTGTTTATGTAGGTTATAATCATCCACTCATGCATAATGTTTTACATCGAAATTTAAGTGCTCAAAAAAAAGACAATGATGCTAAACTAGAAGCAGCAAGAAAAGCTAGAGAAGAAGCAGAAAGGAAAAGATTAGCTGAATTAGAGTTAAAAAGACAAAGAGAAAATAGACATACAAGCATAAATAAACTTGTTGGAGACTCACATAAATTGATTGACCCTTTATTTAAAAGAAATATTGGTCAATATAAGAGTACTCCTGGTTCTATGTCAAAAGACTATGTAAATCAAATAAAAAATAGTGCTGGTGCAAATTTAAATAGTTCACAATGGTATCCTAAATACTTGGGTACTGGTGCAGTTAAAGCATCAAAGTTATACGAAGAAAGAGACAAATTATTAAAAGACGAAGCAGAAAAAGTAAGACAAAAAGGACTAGCTGAAAGTATAGCAAAAGCTAAAGCAAGTAGAGACGAATATTTAAGAAAAATGCGAGAATCAGATAAATTAAAGCGAGAATCAAATGCAGAAGCTATTAGACAAAAACGAATTGCTGCCCAAAAGAGAGCAAATTTTGGAAGAGATTCTGCAATGGCTTATCAAAGTGTAGGAAGATTTATGAATTCACAACACACTAATGCTTATCGTAATTCATTACAACCTGCACAAAGAGCTAAGAACACTTCCAAACATTATTATGAAACTAACCGGGATAAAGGAAATAATGTTGTAGCAAGAACAGCTGACCTTAAAAATAAATCAGCTGAAGGAGCAAGAGACTTTGCTGAAAGAGTTGATTTAACTTGGGCTGATAAGATGATTGATAATAATCCATTATAAAATTATTTATAATAAAAATTTTATTTATTATAAATATGATACATCATTTTTTTATAAATATAATCTATAATGGAAATACTAAAAACATTGAAATTTTTATCATTACTTATTATGTTATTAATTATATTACTAGTAATTTATTATTCAACATATAATAAACACTATAAAAATGAGTATTTTACAACAATTCCAAATCTAGGACAGTCTAAGAGTTTAGCACAAAATAATTTTAGAGCTGCTGAAAAGCTTGATGAAATAATGCAAGACGCGTTAGATGAAACAAATAAAATAGGTAAAGAGGTAAGGAATGATTTTTATAATAAAAGAAGTAGGTTACGACAAGTACATCGTGACTTAAAAAATATATCGGGTAATCTAAGAAAAAAAGCTAATTCATATGCAAATGTAAGACAAAAAATATCTGAAGCATCAACACAATTGTAATATTATATATTATAAATAAAGCTTTTTGCTTATTCAATTGTTCTTTAATTTTCTTTTCATATTATATAAATGTACAACAAATTTTTAATATTTATTTTATTATTATTAATAACTATTTTAGCAATTTTTTCCATAAATATGGAAGATGATTATAATATAGAAGACGAAATAGATGAGGCTATTGATGAAGATCTAGAACAAGATAATGTATATGATGAATCATTGAAACCTGTTCAATATAATCCAAATATGAGGAATTTTATTTCAGAATCATTTGGTGTTCGAAAAAAGGACGAAATAAGAAATATATGGAATAATACTGAGGTTCTTCTTCAACAGGCAAGACGCAAAGGAAATATTAATAGACATCGTGGAACTCGAGTTCATAGACAAGCTTATAGACTGAATAGATACAATAATAGGAGATTGAATTGGGTAAAAAGGGGTGCACTCAGAAATTTAGATGACATAGCACAAGATTATCAACGTAATCGAGATAAAATAAGTAACGGTTTAAAAACAATAGCTCTTGAAGTTGATCCAAATTCAACATTATAAATGAAAATCATATATATTATATTTTTTAAACTAGTTAAATATAAAATTACTTATATTTTATATTTATGAACGTTGTTTTACCTATTAATTATTATTCAAATGACAATGTTTATTTACTTGATAGTAAACAAAACATAATAACTGATGGTATATTTACAAAAATTATTTTTTCTAATAAAATATTTGCAATGAATGGTATTTTTCTATTTTTTCCAATTGATACAGATAATATTATAAACTCAAATGGAAGATATTTTATTAATTTCAATCCAAATTCTTCTCATAATATTGAAATTATTAACCAATTTTTTTTAATTGAAGAAAGTATATTAAATTTGTATCAAAATACAAATCAGATTAATAAGAAAAAGACTTTTGTCCTTAATAATCAACTTTTTACTGGTAATATCAAAGTATATAAGGATAATTCTGATTCTACTGATGATATTTTTTATTCAAACAAACTTTTTATCTTAAAAATTTCTGGTATATGGGAAAATGATTCAGAATTTGGTATTACTTATAAAATTATCATTGCAAAAAAAGTATCTCATTTAAGATATAATGAAAGAAGTAATCATCTCATTTAAAATATTGAATTAGACATTCGCATCATATTTAAGCATACAATCTACAGTATTACCAAGATTATAACAAATTATTCGTTTAATTCCACAAATATTTATTTCACCTTTGACATGATTTCCTGTTCTAATAAATTCATTGCATATTTTTCTGAATTCATCAAATTCATGAAAATTACTAATACCTAAATTTAAGTTTTTTAGTTTTTTAAAAATATTAACTACTTCTAATGTTCTCGAATTAATATCCATCTTCTATATATTTATTTTTATATTAAATTATCTTCTTTTAAAAATATCTGCCATTTTTACATAATTCATATCAAGTTTTGGTTTTTCTCTTGCTACATCTACTATTCTTATTTGTGGTATATCGTTCATTGTTGTAAATTGAGTAATATCTATTACATCCCCATTGTAGTTATATTTTAAATTACTTAATGTACTTAATCCATTTTCTTCTCTCATATCTATATTATTATTTACTGCTAATATTCTTTTATTCCCATGATTTAATTGTATTATATTATTATTTAAATAATAATGAAATTCATCTCTATTTATTTTTATGTTGTTTTTTTTTACTCTTTCTAGTAACATATTATCTTCCCCTCCCCATGTCCAATAATTTGGATAACCATTTATTTTTTCAAAATCTGTTGGCTTTATTGATACTATTCCTCCCAATGTTTCTCTCATTCCATAGTAATGCTTTACTTCTCCTTCATTTACTTGATAATTTAAATAATCTTTCTTATACGGCATTGTATCTATGTCATTAAATATTATTGTATCTTCCATATAACTTTCCTTATTCTCTTTCCTATGTATTAAATAACCTATATTCCTCATTGCTCCTCTATTAAATGGTCTTTTATCCTTCTGATGTATTATCATTATTTTATAGTCTATATCTTCTTCTAGATCTTTCAATATATATTCTTTCATATGTCGTAAAAAAAAATCTTTTTGATTCTCTCTATCCCTATATGGTACTATAAATATTAACATATTTATATTACTATCATTTTATTTTTTATTTATTTGTACTTATTTTTTCTAATAACTTAGGAGGTATTATTTTTTCTTTCATTGCTTCTATCTTTTTATAACATTTATTGATTGTTACCTCACTCACATTTGTTATATTTTTTACTTCTTGTTTTGATATATTTATTTTATACAGGTCTCCTATGAAATATATTATTCCTGCTGCTACTGCATGAGGTATGTTATCTGTTATTATTGATAAACTTTCAACTTTACTCGCTATAAACTTTCCTAATTTTGTCATTTCTGTCGAGTAATTTAATTTACTACTAAATCTTTCTATAAATGATATTGGTTTTATTATTTCTAATTGTGTTTGCATCGATTTATCTAAATTTCTTTCTATATTATTTAGTATATTTACCGCCATTGAACAACCATTTGTTGCACTTGTTTTATCTAAATTAAATATTTCTGCTATCTCATGTGCTGTACGAGGACAACCATTCAATCTACAAGATAAATATATTGATGCTGCTTTTATTCCGTCTCTATTCATTCCTCTAAACATTTGTTGTTCTGATATATCTTTATGTATTGTTATTGCATGATCTATAAATATTTTTGGTATTCCTGCATTTTGAGCCATTAATGTTATGAATTGAAATTCTTCAAATAGCGCTTTCTCTTTATGCGGCATTGATTGCCACTCTGTCCATCTCTTTATTTTTTTCATTTCATATGTTGAATTTGTTTTACATAATACTTTTAATCCATATGACGATTCTACTAATAATGGATTTATTGGGTTGCCACAACGTGTTGGATCACTTGAATTCTTGTCGTCATTCTTATAAAATCTCCATTCTGGTGTATGATCCAGTATATCTTTATATATTATTCCACAATCCTTATTTACACATGTTGGATATCCCCCATCTTCCATTATTACTATCTCTGAATTACATGCACTACATATATCTAAATCTAAATTTTCTTTTGCATATAAACATTCTATATCATCATTTTTAGCAACTTTTACTTCTTTATCAAATATTTCCCATATTTTATCTTTTTCTTTTTCTGATAATTTATTCTTTTTCTTTTTTACTGTTTTATTATTACTAAATTCCATTTACTATCTTATTATATTTATTAATTTTTATTTGAACTTTTTTTCAATTTTATGTGTAATCATAATATATATTTTTTATTTTATATATTATGTCTGATACAAATCAAAAAACAGATAATGAACCTACAGTTAATGAGAATCAAAATGTTAGAGGGGTTGTAGAAAATTTAACTAAAGAAGTTACTGGACCACTCATAAACGCTATATTACCACCTATTGGAGATAATGATATAAGTGGTAATGATATAAGTGGTAATGATATAAGTGGTAATGATATAAGTGGTAATAATACTATGTCAGGAGGTGAAACTTCCACTCAACTCGCAAAAAGTCAAGTTAAAAAAATTACCGAAGAACTATGTAATAGATTAAAGGAAAGTTCTTCTACTATTGGAGAAAATATAGAAACTATGGTTTTACAAAACGTAAAATGGGATAAATTTGGAGATAAATTAGTAGCATTATTAACAGATAAAATTAATTCTAGATTAGAAAATGTAAAATATGTAATTACTTCTTCTAATAATATCACAGGCGGTGTTACTACAGTGTCAAATGAACCTGAGATAATGAACCCAATAAGTGACAAAGCTGAATCAGAGATAATGAACCCAATAAGTGACAAAGTTGAACCTGATACAGATAATGAATTAAATACTACAATTAACCCTGAAGACCAAACCGGTCAAACAGGAGGAAAAAAAAGAAAAACAAAAAAAATTAGATACATAAATAATAATAAAACACGCAGAAACCTTTAATAATTTATATATATAGTTATAAATATATATATGAATAATAAAAATACACAACAAGAAGTAATATTTGATGACGGAGATAAACAAATAATTAATAATTTTTATTCAGATTTAGAGAAGATTTTTTATAATTTAATAATTTCAAAAATAGATGAAAATGGGGAAACTAGTATAATGTTCCCACAAAACACCTTTTATGAACCAAGTAATTACTTTGATGATTTTACACCGATGTTTAATGATGAATTTTTTAATAGTTTTATAGAGAATTCAGCAAAAAAACTATTTGATGACAAATTAATTGATTATATTATTGATAGATTGATGGAACATACTAATATTTCACTTGCAAAAAATGGAAGTACTTTTCGAATATTACATTTTTTTCCAGAAAATTTACCAGATGCTACAAAACAAATGATAACAAATGATTTAGGTATTTACAAAAAAGTAAATAGTAAAAAAGAATATGATGAAATTCAAAATAATAAAGGAATACCAGAAACATATGATTATTTTGAAGAATTAGAAAAAAAGAATGAGAGCATAAAACTTAATTAAATTTCCTTTCTATTTTATCAAATAAATCTTTATTATAAAGCAAATTACCAGATGGTTTATAATTATTTATTTCATTATAATCTTTTTCTTTCTTTTTAAATTCTTGACCTGTATTGAATATTTTAGTATTTTCATTTTCATCTTCTACTTCATCTTTACTTGAAATTACATTACCTTTTTCGTCTATTGTATTACCAGTTTGTTTTTTATATTGATGTCTTACATATGATGGTATCCAATTATCCCATGATATAAATAAAGTACAAGGATGTATATATCTAACATTAAAGCCATTTTGTTCTAATTTTACAACAAGAAATCCAATACAATCTCCTTTATCATATAAAGGTTCTCCAAAAATAAATTCAGGAACGGTGAACCATACATGTTTTTCTTTTTTATTATTACTAGTTACAGTAATACGTTTATGAATTCTATTAAGTATTTTTTTAAATAATGACAATTGTCGTAAATCTTTTTGATGATTTTTCTCAAACAATTCGTCAATATTTATTTTATCCATGCCTTCTTCTTCATCAGGATTAATAATATGTGTCATTATATAATTAAAAAAGAAAATACATAAATATAAATTAACTTATTAATTATGGAAAATCAAGAAAACAATCAAAATAAAATAAAATCTTTAGTACTTTCTGGAGGAGGAGTTCAACTTTTTGGTGAATTAGGTATTTTACACTCTTTAATTACTAGTAATAAACTAAATATATCAGATATTACACACTATTACGGCACTTCTGCAGGTTCAATCATAATATTATCATTATCATTCGGTATAGATATAGATGTTATATGCAATTATTTTGTAAAAAGACCATGGGACCAATTATTTAAAATTGATATTTTTAATTTTGTTTATCTTTTCTCAAACTGTTGTTTAATAAAAAAGGATTTAATAATTGAATCTTTAAGGCCATTATTTGAGACTGCAAATATAGATATAGATATAGATTTTGAGACATTTTATAAAATGACAAATAAAGAGTTACATATTTTTTCTACAAACATAACTGATGGTAAGTGTGAAGATATTTCTCATATTACTCACCCTAAATGGAAATTAACTGATGCTATTCATGCATCGTGTTGCATACCAATATTATTTGAACCAATCAATATTTCAAATAAATATTATATAGATGGTGGATTACTAAATAATTTTCCTATTAAATATGCATCTACTAAATTTAAAAATGATGAAATATGTGGTATTAATATTAATTATTCTTCTTGTGCAGTTCCAAATACTAATTACTCTAATATAATTGAATTTTTGCAAATTTTACTATTAAGTATTTTTACAAACTTTTTTAAAGTGTCGAACTATGATGCTTCATCATTTAATAATATTTATTATATTAATTCTGATGAACATCTTAATATTTTTACAATTGTAAATTGTTTTAGTGATAAAAATATTCGCATTAAATATTTTGAACTTGGTAAGCAGCTTGTTTAAATATAAATAATAATATTTATATTTAATCTAATAACATTTCTATAAACTGTTCTAAATTATCATAACTTATCTTTGCATCAAAATCTATTACTTCATCGTTTTTATACATTTTTACAGTTGGATATGAAGATACATTATTTTCATTTAATAATTGTCTCACACTATCTTCATCACTACAGTCAACTTCTTTTATAGTTAATAAATAATCATTTGCTAATTGATTGTCATATTTACTTTTAAAATTATTCCACTCAGGCATTGCTGACTGACAATGAGGACACCAATCAGTATAGAATAATCTTATTAATACATTTTTTTTTGCTGCTCCTTTTAAATTTGCTACGTCGTCTGCTCCTTTAATTTGATCTTTCTTTCTGATGTATTCCATATATAAATAGTATCCTATGTATGAAAATACACCTAACATTATTACTGATATTATGTAACTATAATACGGACTTAATATCCTATCTATTGTTTCATAAAATCCTTTTGCCATATATAATTTGTTTTTATTTTTATTTTTATTATTTAAACTATTTTAACTTTTTTCGTTTTTTCCAATAATTACTTCTTTCATTATATTTTTCACAATTTTTTTTTGTTCCGATTCATGTCCTGTTCCTAAACTATGGTCTTGCATTCTTATATAATTTTCCATTTCAGTTTCATCTTCTAAATTTGGGTGGGCATCTAACCATTTTACTTGATTTCCTATATTTTTGTTTATAACTTTATTAACTGCTACCTTTATTTTATTTTTATCCTCATCTTTATGCCATTCATTATTATCCTTTATATACAATACTTCTCTTTTTAGGTCTGTACAGTGTAATGGTCGTTTTGTTTCCTCTAGGTTTGATAAAGCATTATGAAAAATATTTGTTATTCCAGCTATATGTCCATTCTCAGCAGTATATTCTAAATCCGTCAATTGAACCTTTAATGAATTTACAAAATCAGTTAAATTCAATGCATCTTTACATTTTTCATTTAAGAACAAATTAAGATTAAAATTATTTGTTGTATTGTTATTATTATTTCCGATTAAAGGTATTATTTTCGTATTTTCTTTTCTCATTTCAGTCATTTCTTTTCTCATTTCAGTCATTTCTTTCATTGCTTCAGATACTAAATCATCTTTTTTTTGGATTTGTTTCATTGCTTGTATTAATAAATTTTTATAATCTGGGTCATCATTTTTTTTTATTCTTATTTCTTCATTTTCTTCTTTTTCTTCTTTGGTGTTTTCTGCGATTTCTGCGATTTTGGCGCATTTTTTTTTGTGATTATATAAGGAGCCACGATGTTTAAATTCTTTTCCACATTCACAACACCAACGGTCTTGACGTATTTTTGACGTATTTGACGTATTAGAAAATACGACATTTCTGTTATGTTTTGCAGTCATTGAATGTTTCTTCCAATCACTTATTTTACTGCAAGTATAGTTACAAAATTCACAAAAATATTTTTTTACGAGTGGCGATTTAGCGACTTTTGTGTCGTACATATTCCTAAATTAATACGACATAAAAAATCGCCGGAAAAAACGGAAAAAAAGTGTGGTAACAACTTTTTTCATAAAAAAATAGAAATTAAAGCATTTTGCTCACAACTCGATTTTTTGAGATCTGTTAAAAACATTTTGTTTGTAAAATATAAAAATGGACATTTTAAAAATGTCCAAAAACAAAAAGTAGAAATGAATTTTATTTTGATCTAGAAAAATAAATAATAAATTTTTTATACTTAAAGAAAAAGTGACCAGATTAAAAAAACCAAGTACTTGAAATATTTTATCTTTGGCTATGGATTGGATCATCATAATGTAGAGTTTTAATTTTACGATTATTGTAAAGTTTTAATAAATTATTGCTATTCACGTTTAAAATTTCAATATCAGGTTTAATATAAATAACTTTAATAATATGTAGATTATTAAACATAGTCATATTAGATATCTTCGTTAAATTTAACCTAAAAACACTTTTACGATGATCCATGATTGTTTTTCTATATAAAATAAAAATAATAAAATAATCAATTTTATGTATTTTATATATATACGAATGAAAACTAAAAAAAATAAAATAAAAAAGAATAAAACAAAGAAGATGATATTTAAAGATGCTGATTATAAAAGTAATGATGGAATGTTAACAAGTATATGGGGTCCAGGAATGTGGCATTATTTACATTCAATGAGTTTTAATTATCCAGTAAAACCAAGTAAAAAAGATAAAATCAATTATATGAATTTTATAAAATCATTGACTAATGTGCTACCTTGTGGAAAATGTAGAGAAAACTTAAAAAAAAACTTTAAAAAATTACCAATAACAATGGAAACTATGAAAGATAGAAGAACATTTTCAAAATATTTGTATGATTTACATGAATTAATAAACAAGATGCTAGGTAAGGAGTCAGGATTAACATATGAAGATGTACAAGAACGTTATGAACATTTTAGGTCGAGATGTAATAAAAAAGTTGAGACAAATACAGAGAATGGATGCGTAACACCAGTTTATGGAGAAAAGGCAAAATGTATATTGAAAATAGTACCAGCAAAAGATAAATGTGAAACATTGGAAATAGACGATAGATGTAAAAAAAAGAAAATAACATAAATATTTAGAAAATACGATTTTCGTAGATAATTATAGCATTCATTATATATATATTATAATGAATACAGAAAAAGAACAATTATTATTTTGGTATGAAGACCCCAATATTTTGTTAAACCAAAAATATATATTTGAATTCTTTCCAACTGAGCAGATGAGCTATAAGCAACAATTAAATGCTATAACAAGGACAATTATAATATTAACAGTTATAATAATGTTAATAAATCCTAGTTTTAGAGTAATGCTTGTATCATTAATTACAATAGTAATGATATATTTAATGTATTACTTTAGAAACAAAGAAGAGTTGAAAGAAGGTTTAGAAGAGTTGGAATTGAATGATAGTCGTGGAAATCCAGAACCATACAATGAAGATGAACTAGACAAATTAGAACCAAAAGAAAAGAACATAGCAAGTGTTGGAAATCCAACTGATGAAGTTATTAATGAAGAATTGTCAAATGTTTTTGCTGAGCCAAATTCACAAAATCCATTTAATAATGTTATGATAGATGATTATAACGATAGTGCAGCAAAAAAACCAGCACCACCGAGTTATAATAAAAATACACAACATAATTTATTAGAATCAGCAAAAAAATTAGTTCAAGAAATTAATCATGAGCAACCAAATATTACTGATAAATTATTTCATGATTTAGGAGAAAAAATTAATTTAGAACATTCTATGAGACCTTTTTATAGCAATCCTTCAACTACTATTCCAAATGATCAAACAGCTTTTGCAAATTTTTGTTATGGAAGTATGACATCTTGCAAAGAAAATAATCCTTTTGCTTGTGCGAAAAATGTATCTAGATATACTAATTATTAAACAATTTATTAATAATATCTTTCTCTCTTTATAATATAAAAATATGTCTGATTTAGTAAATAGCTATACTTTCAATAATCTAGGAAGAATGGGTAATGATTTAACAAATAAATCACAACATGCTGTACATAATACAAGATTCGCTAATCATATGTTAGCTGATTTTAACTCATCAACCATTTCTGATGGTCACATTAACTTTGCTAGTAAATTTCCTACTATGAATGTTAGTGGTACAGCACATGGTACTGGTTTAAATGGACTTATTATTGATAATAGTTCTGAATTATCTCATAATGTCGTTCATGATAAACCTTTCGAAAAATTACAACTTAATCCACGTCCTTACTTAACTGTTCCTTATTTAGGAAGAGGTAGTGTTGACCCAACATTAGAAAGTCAATTAATACAAGGAGAAAATAGTAACGAAAAGAAAAGCATGTCCACTATCATGGAAGAATCTTTTGCTGATTTAAGCACTCAACCTGTTACTAATAGAATGAAACAACGAGTTACTAATCCAAAATTCAATGTTGAAGAAGCTGCTTTAGATGGTTGGGTCCGTGGTGGTACTGCAACACGTGAATTATCTAGAAATACTAAATATGATAAATAAATAAAATGAAATAATGTCTTATTTTATTTTATAATGGAAAAAACTTTTGATAAATCTATTTTTTATTTATTCATATTTGCCTTTATTCTTGTATTATTTATAATAAATAATTCCGCTTTTGATGATAATTTACCAACATGCAATAATTTTGTAGTGAATGTATATTTATATCTTGCTTTAAGTGTTTGCTCAATTGCGATTTTCTCATATTTAATTAATTATGTCTTGTTCGGTAAATCCAGACAATATTATAGACCGTTAGAACTTTATGAAATTTTTAATTCTATTGGTTCTCCTTTTTACATTTTCTCAATTATTATGACATTTGTATTAATATTTTTAATTGCATTTAGTAATGGATTTGATAATAATTATGTTATCTATAATCATGTTATTTGGTTTTTGTTCTTATTTTTCATTTCTGTTACTATTTATCCAAGATTAAAAGATATTGCTAGTTATCAATATGTTGATAGTGCTCTACTTATTACATCTATCATTTTTATTGTTATGACCTATTTCTATTATATGTTTTCTGATTTATTTTTAAATAATATGACTTCAATTGGAATGGGTTTAATTTTATCTTTGGTTGTTATTATCATTGTCGAGCTTATCAATTTATTATTCTCTAAACGTTCTCAATATGTTTTGTCTTTCTTTAAATTTACTTCTTACTTGGTCATTATTCTTTTTTCTGTTTTTATTTCATATGATACTGCAGAAATGGCTATACGTGGAAAAGAATGCACTAGTCTTCCTAATTATCCTAAATTCAGTATTGATTTCTTTATGGATATTTTGAATCTTTTTTCTCGAATATTATTTTTAAGATCCACAAAATAATGGTTTAAACAATACAATCTTATTAATATTATTATGATTTATAATATTAATTATGATGTTGATTATAATGACAATTCTCAATTTAGAAATGCTTTGAGAAATGTATTTAGTATGAACTGTGTTGAAGATACAAATAATGATGTTATGGATGATGAAAGTCGTGATGAATTATTTTACGACAATGACACTGTTAGTAATTGTTTAACATTTATTTTAAATAAAACTCAAAATAATCCTTTATTTAAAGAAATTTATCTTATTACTGCAGGAAGAGTTCTTTCTAACGATTTAGGAATCGGACTAACTATCTTATTTTCTTATGATAATTTTAAATCTTTTCATTTATTATTGAGAGACTTCTTTCATGAACCCTCTTCTTTCAATGAAAATACTCTTTCTTATATTAATTTAAAAAATCATATAATATAAATTTTCTAATATAATTTATATAATGGCATCTACTAGAAGAATTAATAATCCTGGAGACTATGAAATTGAACAACATTCAAATAATAATAAAATTAATTATTTAACTACACAGGAATATGGTGTTCCTAATCGTACATTTCTTCCTGGAAATGGCTTACTACAAGGTAGAGTCGCTTCCGAAAATATATCTAGTAATGGTACTGATATTGAATCTAGTCTATTTGGTATTGGTTCCACTAATCTTGTACAACCTAGACCTGATGTTGTTCCTAATATTTTCCCTCTTAATAGTTTAAATATTTGTGACCGCAAAAAAAATATTTTACCTAAACCTTTAATTATTGAACCTAATCAAAGACCTAATGAACTTTAATTAACCATTTAAATATATTTTACAAATAATATTAATGAAATCCCTTTTAATATTATTTATTTTTCTCTTTTTTCATCAGTTTCATACAAAAATAAAACAAATTAATAATGATTTTGTACTTATTAAATTTTTATATAATAATGAATATCCTTTTATATTGGTAATTTAATTGTTCTCTAAAACTGCCTTCTCTTGAGATGTTTCCTTTGTTGCTGTATTATTTTCATCCTCTTTTTTAAATTTTTCTCTCAATAATTGACTTACACCATCAATAGTCTTAGGCGTGACTCTTGGGTCACCATTGTAAAATTCAAATTTATTTGGAGCGTCGAGCAATGCATCATTTATGGGAGCAGCCATTGCATCATAATTTAAATCGACGTCACTGGTAGCCGCTGCTGCTTGATCATCATTATAACGCATCAACGAAGAATTTAAATCAGTATCATTTTCGATCACGTGTGATGCATATTTGGGTTGTGTGGTTGAAGATTTAGTTCTACTACTCCTTTTATTAGAGGACATACTTTGTTCATTAGCTGTTTTGTAACCTGTAGGATTTGCAGATTTATTGTTTTCAGAATTTCCGCCTATTTTTTTACTATCAATAACTTTATCATTTTGCTTGTCATATAACACACAATAATCATCAAATAAACCAATTAATAAATGTTTTTCTGGGTCAAATTTACATTTACCTTGCATAAATTTATTTATTTTTTCATATTTATCATCATCGTCTTCTTCTGAAATTGATGTTGATGGAAGGTTCATATCTTTATCATCATCATCGTCTTCTTCTGAAATTGATGTTGATGGAAGGTTCATATCTTTATCATCATCATCATCTTTAAATCTTACTCTATTACCATCTTCTTTGTTACCTTGTTTAGATGCATCGACCTCGTCTAATACTGTATTTATTATTTGATCAAATGGACTACTATGTTTATTTTTGATATGTTCATCTAAACTATCAAATGTTGTGTCTATTATTTGATGAATATTAAATTTACTCCTTGCTAAAGACTTATTATTAGAATTATCTAACTCTCCAAATAAAGTATTTATTGTATCTCTAACTGAATTTGATATCTTATTTGACATTTATATATTATATATCTTTAATTTATTAAATATTTTTTTTAAAAGATTTGTTTTTTGATTTTTTTGGTCTTTTTTTAAATGTAGTTCTACTACCTCCTA
>MDTE01014895.1_pt1 | contig 15730 bp, 13 predicted proteins | sample 811231 | NCBI WGS metagenome assembly MDTE01 (sample SAMN05326651, study PRJNA326480) | marine metagenome | isolation source: seawater | place: Indian Ocean: Red Sea | collected 2010
CCTTTAAATGAAGTAGTTTTTGATTTTAATGATAGATTAAAATCAATGACAAGCGGATATGCAAGTTTCGACTATGAAATTATTGAGCATAGAGAAGGTGATTTAGTAAAACTTGGTATCTTAGTTAATTCTGAACCCGTTGATGCACTTTCTATGATGGTGCACAAAAATTTTGCACAATCTATTGGTAGAGAAGTTTGTGAAAAACTCAAAGATTTAATTCCAAGACATAACTTTATGATACCAGTTCAAGCAGCCATAGGAGGAAAAATCATTGCAAGAGAAACTATCAAGGGGTTTAAAAAAGATGTTCTAACAAAAATTCATGGGGGTGGTGCTAGAGATAGAAAAAGAAAATTGTTAGATAAACAAAAAAAAGGAAAAACAAGATCTAAACAATTCGGTAGAGTTGAAATTCCACAAGAAGCTTTCATTGGTGTGTTAAAAATTAATAAAGAAAAATAATGATTTACGATTGCTTTTCATATTTAGATGAAGATTTGTTACTCAATATGAGATTAAATATTTTAGATAAATATGTTGATTATTTTGTAATAGTTGAAGGAAATAAGACATGGCAAAATAATTCTAAAGAATTAAGATTTGATATAAAAAAATATGAAAAATTTAAACATAAAATTATTTATATTGAAGTTACGGACTTACCAGATGGAGAAGATCCATATTTAAGAGAAAATTATCAAAGAAATTCAATTCTCAAAGGTTTATCTAATTCTAAAGATGAAGATATAATTATTATTTCAGATTTAGATGAAATACCTAATCCAGAAGTTTTTAAGAATTTTAAAATAGAAATGAGATATGCTGTTTTTAAACAGAAACATTTTTACTATAAATTTAATTTGCAAAGTAAAAATAATCCTCATTGGTTAGGTAGTAAGATCTGTTTAAAAAAATATTTAAAGTCACCCCAATGGTTAAGAGATTTAAAATTTAAAAAAAGATCATTTTGGCGTTTAGATAAATTTAGGCTTAATAATATAATTGAAAATGGAGGCTGGCATTTTTGTAATTTAAAAAAACCAGAGTCTTTACTATATAAATATGAAAATTTATGTGAAACAGATGATCCAGTTCATTTTAAAGAAAAGATAGATAAAAAATATTTAAATTTAGAAGAAATAAAAAAAAGAATTATTGCTGGAGAAGATATTATTGGAAGAAAAGATAGTTTTATAAAAATTAATCTAGATAATTCATTTCCCAAATTTTTAATCGATAATAAATCAATTTATAAAGATTGGTTGGCTTTATAAAAATTTTTCAATTTTGTTTGGTAAACATATTAAATTTTCATTAATATCAAAATAACTATAGTTTCTGCTAATTATTTTATTAATTAAATTTTGTAATATATCGTATTTAATGTGAATATATTCAAAAATTATTATTGGTTCTTGTTTTGAATTATTTAAAAAATCAATCAATATATCACCATCATAACCCTCGGCATCTATAAATAGAAGATCAAGATTTGAAATATTATACTTTTTCAACAAGTTTGAAATTGAAATACAATTTATTTTTTTTTTAATTATATGATTTGATTTTACGCCATGTTTGATTAGATGATTTTTATCAAATGAACTAATTCCCCGAACATGCTCATCATAATTTTCTAAATTTTTTTTATTTACTAAAAAAATTACTTTTTCTTCATTATCCACAGTTATAGCAGAATTTTCAAAATGAACATTTTCTAAATTTTGATAATTTTTTTTTAAATCTTCAAAATATTCAATTATCGGTTCTACCAGAACGCTTTTAGTTTTATATTCTTTAATAAATTTATTCAACTCATCGAATCTTTGACCATCATTAGCGCCAATTTGAATTAGGGAATTTATCTTATGATCTTCGAAAACTTTTTTTAAAATAAAATTTAAATTTAAGAAAGATTTTGAATTAACAAATCTACGATTTTTAATAAGATTTTTTTCAACTAATTTATAACCCAAAAGCCCAACTATTTTTTTAAATATTTTTTTAAACATTATATTTTACATTAAGTTACATCATTATTAAAAACATTAAAAGATATACATTGATATTAAATTGAATTAAAAAATATTTGTGCAAAATAAAAAATTAAATATTTGTCAAGTTTCATTACGTGGTAATATAAATATTTTACAAGAAAATTTATTAAATTTTAATAAATTTTATAAAAATAACTTTCACTATATAATTTGTCCAAAAAAAGAAAAATTGTTTTTTAAAAAAAAATTAAAAAATAAAAATTGCAAGATAATCGACGAAGATAAAATTATAACTTTTAAAAAATTTAAAAAAATTGCTAATAAACATTTATTAAAAGTATCTTATTTTAAAGAAATTCAAATTAGATTAAGCTGGTATTATCAGCAAGTTTTAAAATTAACTTTTGTTATTAATAATGTAAATAAAACAAAACATCCAATAGTTATATGGGATGCAGATACAATTATTTTAAAAAAAATATTATTTTTTGAAAAAAATAATTCTATTAGTTATGGAAATACATCTGAATTTCATAGAGCTTATTATAAAACAAACCAAGCTTTATTAAATAGCTTACCAAAATATTTTATTTCATCATTAGCACAGTTTATAACAATAACACCATCTGAGACAAAATTTTTAATTAAAAAATTGTCAAGATTTAAAAATAAAAATAAAAATACTGCAGAATGGTTATCTGATATCATCTTTAAATCTATTGTAAGTGTACATAAAAATTATAATGGATCTATGTTTTCTGAATATGAATTAATTGGACAATCAAGGTTATTAATGAATTATAAACATCAGAAATTAATTTCTGGAATTAGAGAACATCTAAATGGAAAACTATCAAAATTTCAAAAAAATATACTTATATTTTTAGGTTATAGTTACATTGCATATGAACATACTCATCCAAATAAAAATAGTTTAAATATGTTAAATAGAAATCAGACATCACTTTCATTTTTTAAACTTGTTATAAAAAAAACATTTAATAAATTTTTCAGAGGTATAAAACACAATTTTAAAATTCATGTATAATATTAAATAATTTATGTCATATAAAAAAATAAAATTATTTTGTGTTACAGATAAGCCTTTAACTAGTTTAGAAAATTCTCATTTAATTCTTGCAGGCGTAGGTAAATATAATTTTACATCACAGTACATAGACACATCGACCAAAATAAATATTTTTGATAAAGAAGAATATTATTCTGAATTAACTTTTCATTATTGGTATTGGAAAAATTTATTAAACATGGAAAATCATCAATGGATTGGATTTTGTCAAAAAAGGAGATTTTGGATAAATAAAAATTCGATTAATAAAAATTTAAATAATAATAATATAAATGAACATTTACTAGAAGATGTAGATAAAAGTTGGGAAAATTCAAATGCAATTTTATGTGAACAAATAAACATTTCTGGTGCAAAAAAAATAAAGTTAATTAAACGGGGTTGGAGAAATATCTTAAATGAACCAGGTTTATTATTTAAAAAAAAAGAAACTATTAAGGTGCATTTTGATATGCATCACGGTTATGGCAACTTAGATAAAGCAATTATGGTTTTAGATAATAAAGATAAAAAAGATTTCAGCGATTATGTAAATAAATATAACTCTTATCATCCACACATAATGTTTATAGCAAAACCTGAATTAATTGATAAATGGTTTTCTACATTATTTCCATGGTTAGAGAGATGTGAAGAGATTTTTGGTTTTAAAGAATTAGTAGGATATGACACTAAAAGATTATATGCATTCTTAGCAGAAAGGTATATGTCTTTTTGGTTTAGAAAATATTCAAAATTTAAAGAACATCCATGGATATTAATAAATAATTGAATTAAATTAAATTAATGAAAAAATTTTATTATATCTTAGCAATAATTATTTTACCAATTTTATTTATATCTATTTCAAAAATAACATTTGAGAATAATTTATTTAATATACAAGATAAAATTTACCAAAAATATCCAAATCTGCAGAGTGAATTTAGCAAACATTTATTTAAAGATAAGTCTGTTATTGAAAACTTAAGCAATGATTATAATGTCAAGTTTCTTCCTGAGACACAATTTATAAATTTAGATATTTACAATAAAAAATTTTTCTTTTCAGAATTATTTGAAGTTTCTCATGCTGAAAAAAAAATTTTGGGTGGCTATAAAAATAGATTTAAATCTTTTTTCATAGATGAATATCAAGACAAAATAATAATTACGGATTATCTTGGAGGCACATATTCATTTAAAACCAAGTATTTAAATGAAATAAAAATTAATAATATTAAGCCAACATTAGTTAAAAATAATCTCAAAACTTCAAAGGTTTTAGATACTTTAATTTTTAATGACCAAATGTATGTTTCTTATATTGATGACAATGAAGATTGTGAGACAATGAATATTGCAAAAGGAAGTATAAAAAATTTAAATAATATAATTTTTAAAGAAATTTTTATTTCTGAAGAATGTGGAAATTATATACAAGCAGGCAGAATGATTATAAATAAAAAAGATAAAGATAATACTTTGCTTTTTTCCACTACAAATCAAACACCAGATGTAATAACTGAAAGACCTCAGAACAATGGGTCAATATTTGGGAAAATAATTTCAATCAATTTAGATGATAACTCTTTTTCCATTTATTCAAAAGGTCACAGAAATATACAAGGATTATACAGCGATCATAATGTTATCATTGCAACAGAACATGGTCCTAGAGGGGGTGATGAAATAAACAATATTATCAAAAATAATAATTATGGATGGCCATTAGCCTCCTATGGAGAAATATATTCAGAAAATAGACCAGAAAATGTATATTTTAAAAATCATAAAAAACATGGATTTGAAGAGCCTATTTATGCTTTTGTTCCATCCATAGGTATTTCTGAAATAATAAATTTACCAAATACTTTTTCAAAAAAATATATAAATAATTTTATATTAACCTCATTATATGGAGGAAACATTTATAGAATTAAATTTGATAGCGATTTCAAAAAAATAATATTTATGGAAAAAATTTTTATTGGTAAGAGAATTAGAGATATAAAATATGTCGAAAGTCTATCAATTTTAGTGCTTGCCTTTGAAGAAAAAGGTGAGATTGGAATAATTAAATCATCTAATTAGTTATTTTGGATAACATAGCAACCATTCCATTTCATTCGGTCTACCCTCTGAAACAACCAACCATCTTTCATCATCAGATAGATTTTCAATTTTTTTTATAAAAGGATTCCTTGCTGAATTTTTTATTTTTTCAACTTTAAAATTTTTTTTCAAAATATTTTTTAATTTATTTTTTTTTAACTTTGAAATTTTGAAAAAAGGATGCATTTCAATTAGTAGAAAACTACTTTTTACTAGTTTAATATTTTCAGGGTTTATTAAGTTATATTCATCTCCTTCAATATCTATTAAAAACAAGGTTTTTGATAACTCTTTTTTATTTAAGTATTTATTTATAAAATTTAAATTAGAATCAGAAATAATTTTAATTTTATTATTTAAATGATTTAATCTAATATTCTTTTTGAGGGTAGTTATTGTGTCTTTATCAATTTCTATACCAAAACCTTTTTTTATTATTTTATTTTTTATTAATCCAATTAAATGATATCCTTCAGCAGCGCCAAAATTTATAAGAGTATTTATTTGATTTTTTAAACATAAATTTTTTATATTTTCTTGCACTTGTTTTTCATAAAGTCCTAAAATCTTTGAGCCCAGATCATTTGACCAATGTTCTTTTGGAAAAATTTTTATACCTTTATAAGGCCCATCCACAACTTTACCTGAAAATATTTTGTGAATTTTTTTACCTATTAATTTTTTTTTTTCATTTTTAATTTCATCAAAAGTTTGACCAGATTTTTTTGAAAACAGTTTTTTAAGTAAATTTGTCATAATTAAATAATTTTCTTTTTTTTTTAATCTTATAATATTAAAATATGTTCTGTTAAATTATATTTAAACTTTCTTATGTTTCAAAACTCACGTGCAATCAATTATATTCAATATCTTAGAGCTTTATCAGTATTATTAGTATTTTTTTATCATTTAAAATTAGATTTTTTTAAAAATGGATATTTGGGTGTAGATATTTTTTTTGTTATTTCTGGATATGTAATTACAGCTAGATTGTACAGGGATTATATTGAAAACGGCAACATTTCAATCTCAAGCTTTTTTTTAAGAAGATTTAAAAGAATTTACCCTGTATTATTTTTTTTTTTATTTACAATTTTAATTATTATCATTCTAATTTCACCATCAGAATATTTTCTAAGTAGACTTAATACAATTTTTTTTTCTTTATTTGGATTATCTAATATTTATTATTTATTATCTAATAAAGATTATTTTGACACAGTTTTTGATGATCCACTAAATCACACATGGTCTTTAGGAGTTGAAGAACAATTTTATTTAATTTTTCCTATTATTTTTGTGTCTTTAATTTTTTTTTTTAAAAAAAATTTTAAAGCAATAAACATTCTTTTTATTATTATTGTCTTAATAGGTATTTATTTAACTTTTATTAATCAAGAAAATTTAAAACTAGTTTTTTATTCACCAATATTTAGATTTTGGCAATTTTTATTAGGCACAATAGTTTTTTTAATATCTTTGAGTATTTCTTATAAAAAAAAATTTTTAACATACATTTCGTTTATAATTTTAATCTTAATAATTTTTAATGGAAATTATTTAAATAACTTCCAGATGGTTTTATTTTCATCTATTTTTTCATGTATTTTAATTTTTTTATGTAAGGATGAATTTTTAATAAAAAATAAATTAATAAATAGATGTATTATTTATTTAGGAGATATTTCTTACTCATTTTATTTGTGGCACTTGCCAATTATATATTTTTTTAATCTATATTTTGATAAAAATATTTTAAGTTTAATTGGAATTTTTTTTACTTCTCTTTTTTTATCATCATTTTCTTATCATTATATTGAGCAAAAATTTAGATATTTTAAATTTAAAAATTTTTTCTATAAAAAGATATTCTTATTTGGGATAACTTTTTCTTTTTTAGTTTCATTGATCACTATTTTAGTCATCATTAATGATGATTTGATAAAAAAAAATTTAAGACAAGATTTAAAAAAAATTGTTTACAAAGTAAATTATTTAGAACGAGAATTAGATTATTCTGAACGTTCTTTATTTTATAAATTTAGCATTAATAATTATCCTATTTATAAGCATTGTACTCAAAAAACACAAAATTTTACAACTAATGATTTTGGTCTGAGAAATGAATGTTTAAAAAATATTAAAAAAAATAAATTATTTTTTATTGTTGGAAATAGTCATACAGCTAATTTTATACCGATGTTTAACAATTTAAATAATGAAGTAAATTTTTATTATTTACATTATTTACTGGGATCAAAACCAAATTTTTTATATGAAATATCTAATGCTTTAAATGAATATAATGAGGTAATTTTTGTAACAAATGTAAGCAATCAAGAATATTTAAAGTTTTTTTTTGATAGTATTGATAAATTGGAGAAAGATATTATTGGGCTAGTACTTGGCCCAATTCCTAATGCAAGTAATTTTGAAAAACCTTTAGAATGTTTTATTAAGCAAAAAAATTGTATTTTCAATACTAATGAAGATAAAAATCAAAGAAAATTATCTAAATTATACAATGATATAAATGAAAATATAAATAATAGAAAAAGAAAAATTTATTTTTATAAACCATATAATCATCTGTGCCCTAATAAAAAATGTTTCTCATATAATTTATCAAAAGATATACTTACTCATAGAGATGATGGTCATTTAACTAAAGAAGGATCAGTATTATTAACTAATAGTTTTAAGAAATTTATTGAAAAAATTTTATAATTTTAATTTTGTGTTTATATATTTTATTCTTTCATTAAATTTCATTCCAGCTAAATGAATTATAATAGGATCTTGTTTTTCCATACTTAAATCTAAATTTGAAGGTATTGAATTCCAATCGTTTGATAAAAATTTAACTTTTTCTAAATAATAGTTACCTTTATTATCGTTTAAGTTACCATTAAGTTCAGATTTAAAACCCATAACATCCATCATTGCTGCTTGCTCCCACCATTGATGATTTATATATTGTTCATTATCCCAAACTTCTTGAAAAAATTTTAAGTTATGATCACTGTTTTTTATTAGTAGCACTCCAGTATTTATTCTAAGTATAGTTAGTTTAGTATTTTTATATATTGAGCCTTTGTGGACCTCACAGTAATGCTTAGTTATATAAATTTCTTTGTCTTGTTCTATTTCACCAGATATATCAATGTTATAATTATTAAAAAAAGCATCTGCATCTATCCACATTAGGTATTCAAAATTTCTTTTTTTTATTTCGTTAATCAAAATACTTATTTTGCTCCAAGCATAAGGTCTTCCAGTTTTTGGCATAATAATATTTTCAAACTCATAACCCTGTATTTGTGCATACTTTTTAAATGTTTCTTTTGTTTTATCACCTACTTCTTTATAATCATCATTATAAGATGTAATAATTTTTATTTTATATTTTTTATTTGAAATTTTATTTTTAAAAATAAAATTATTGTTATTTTTTAATTGATTATTAATGTTTAATTTGAATTCCCTTTTAAATACTGACCTTATTAAATTTTTTATTTTTGATTTAAACATATTGGAAATTATGATAGTTCAAAAAGAAGCATTTTCAACGTTTTGTTTTTTATTTATAATATACATATATATACTTTATGGAGAGGTGGCCGAGTGGTTTAAGGCGCACGCTTGGAAAGTGTGTGTACTGTCAAAGGTACCGTGGGTTCGAATCCCACTCTCTCCGCCATAAATTATACCCAAAAAACCTCTTCTTTGAGTAATTTAAATAAAGAATAATAAAAAAAATAAATTGAACTTATAACTATTTAATACCAATATAAATTTGAGCAATAAACTTAATGTAATTTTAATTTTTACAAAAAAAATGTTATAATAAATTTTTCCAAAAAATAAAAAAATGGCTAAAAATTCTAATTATCAAGCAGACTCAATAAAAGTATTAAAAGGACTCGAAGCTGTTCGTAAAAGACCAGGAATGTACATCGGAGACACTGATGATGGAACTGGTTTGCACCATATGGTTTACGAAGTTGTAGATAATTCTATTGACGAAGCCTTGGCTGGCTACTGCAAAAATATAAGTGTTAGTATCAATCTTGATGGAAGTATTTCGGTTAAAGATGATGGCAGAGGAATACCAATCGACATTCATAGCGGAGAAAAAAAATCTGCAGCAGAAGTAATAATGACACAATTACATGCCGGAGGTAAATTTGATCATGACTCATATAAAGTTTCAGGTGGCTTACATGGCGTGGGTGTTTCTGTAGTAAATGCACTTTCAGAAAAACTAAATTTAACAATAGAAAGAGATGGAAATAAATATTTTATTGAATTTAGAAATGGGGATCCAGTTAAACCTTTAAAACTTATAGGTAAATCAAAAATTAGTGGAACCCAAATTACTTTTTTACCATCAAAAAAAATTTTTTCATCAACAAAATTTAGTTTTAATATAATTCAAAAAAGAATGAGGGAACTTGCTTTTTTGAATAAAGGAATAAAGATTTCAATAAATGATTTAACACTTAAAAAAAATAAAAATGTAGATTTTAAATTTGATGGAGGAATTTCAGAATTTGTAGAATTTATAGACAAAGATAGGGCGAAATTAAAAAATAAAAATGATAACGATTTATTTAAAAAACCAATTTTTGTAGAAGGAAAAAAAGAGAACCTAGAAGTGGAATGTTCTTTAAAATGGAATGCAGGATACTCTGAAGATGTTTATTCATATACTAACAATATATATCAAAAAGACGGAGGAACTCATTTATTAGGATTTAGAAGTGCATTAACAAGAATAATTAATAAATATGCGCAAGAACAAAATTTACTAAAAAAAAATAAAGTTTCTATTTCAGGAGATGATATAAAGGAAGGATTAACATGCGTATTATCAATAAAAATTCCTGATCCAAAATTTTCATCTCAAACAAAAGATAAACTAGTTTCTTCTGAAGTAAGAAATATTGTTGAAACATTAGTTAATGAAAAATTATCTGTTTGGTTTGACCAGAACCCCTCAGTTGCAAAAATTATTTTAGCCAAAGTTGTACAAGCAGCCCTAGCAAGAGATGTGGCGAGAAAAGCTAGAGAAAATGTTAGAAGGAAAGGAGCGCTAGAATTAACTGGATTGCCAGGAAAGTTAGCAGACTGTCAAAACTCAAAACAAGATAGCACAGAATTGTTTATTGTAGAGGGGGATTCAGCAGGTGGTTCAGCTAAGCAAGGAAGAAACAGAGAATATCAAGCTGTTCTTCCGTTGAGAGGAAAAATTTTAAATACATATACGAGTACTAATGGATCTAAAAAAAATATTAATGGCAACGGAAATGAAATTAGAACAAAAACTCTTGCAAAATTAATTTCTTCGAATGAGATAGTTACATTAATCAATGCACTTGGTTTAGACCCAAAAAATGAAGAAATAGATTTGAAAGATCTAAGGTATGGTAAAATAATTATTATGACTGATGCCGATGTTGATGGATCACATATAAGAGCTTTGCTTCTTACTTTTTTTAATAATAAACCATTTAATAAATTAATTGAAAATGGAAATATTTATCTTGCCCAACCACCTTTATTTAAAATTAATAAAGGATCAAAAGGTATTTATATTAAAGATGAAAATGAATTGGAAAAATTTATTGTAAAAAATTCAAAAGAACTTAAAAAAATAAAAAAAGGCTCAAAAGTCTATAATATAAAATTACAAGAAGAAAAATCGAAAATGAGTATTCAAAGATTTAAGGGTCTTGGAGAAATGAATCCTGAAGAGCTATGGAATACAACTTTAAACCCCGAAACTAGAAATTTGTTACAAGTTAAATATTCAAGTGATTTGAAGAAAGATTATAAATTAATCCATACACTTATGGGCAATGACGTTTCTTTAAGAAAAGATTTTATCGTTGAAAATGCAATTAATGTATCAAATTTAGATATTTAGAAATGGAGTTTATAAAAACTTCGGATTTATATACATTAAACAAATCTACTTATGTTAATCTAAGGTGGATTGGTTATATAGGCCAGTTATTAACTATTTTAATTGTTCAGTTTATTTTTAAATATGACTTTAATTACTTAATCTGCATTTTAATAGTATTTTTGGGTATTTTAACTAATCTTAATTTACAATTTAAAATAAAGAATAATCAACTTCAAAATAAATTTTCAACAATTTATTTAATATTTGACATTTTACAAATATCAACTTTATTTTTTTTTACCGGAGGGATAACTAATCCATTTATTTTTTTAATTATTATACCAGCAGTATTTTCTTCACAGTATTTAAATTTTATAAGCTCAATTACTTTAGTTATAATTATTACAATTATTTTAATTTTTTTAACTTTTTACTCTTATGACTTGCCTCACCCCGGTAAACTTCATTTTCATGCTCCTGTATATTACTTATATGCAATTCCTACTTCGATAATAATAGGTCTTTTTTTTTTAGTATATTTTGGTTTTAAGTTTGGAGAGGATAGTAGAATTAGAAAAAAAGCATATGATAAAATTCATGAATTAATGGCAAGGGAAAGTGAGCTTTTATCTTTAGGCGCACAGGCTGCGGCGTCAGCACATTCACTTGGAACACCACTATCCACAATTTTATTGACAGTATCAGAGCTTAAAAAAGAAATTGGAGATAATAAAAAAATTAATAAAGATTTAGATTTATTGGTAAGTCAAAGCAAAAGATGTAAAGAAATATTGCAAAAACTTACCCTAAACCCAAGGATAAAAGATAATTTTTTAAATATAAATCTTTCACTTAAAGATTATGTGGGTGAAATTGTAAGATCTTATGAGGAAATAAGTAAAAAAAATTTTATCATTAACTCAAAACAATATAAAAATCCTATAATTATCAATAAATCTATCGACATCATATATGGTCTAAGAAATTTTATAGGAAATGCAAATAAATTTAGTAAAGAAAAAATTGAAGTTTTTTTAAAAAGTGATGACAAATTAACTAGTATTGTTATTAGAGATGACGGGCCTGGTTTTCCAAAAGATTTAATTGATAGAGATAGGTTAGGTGAGCCTTATATTAGAACAGCTGATCAAAAAAATATTTTAAAATATGGATTAGGGCTTGGAACTTTTATTGGAAAAACCCTTCTGGAAAAAAATTTAGCAACTATTAGTTTTAATAACTCATCCGATACTGGTGGAGCAGAGGTAACTATTATTTGGAAAAATAAAGATTTTAAATTTATTTAATGAAGTTTTTTTTTGTTATTATTAAATAAGTCACTTAATTGATCAATCATGACATCACCCAGTTCTTGTACATCACTTATTTTAATAGCTTTATTATAATATCTTGAAACATCATGTCCTATTCCAATTGCTAGAATTTCTATATCACTCTTATTTTCAATAAACTTTACAATTTTTTTAAGATGCTTTTCCAAAAAATCGCCTGAATTAACAGATAGGGTAGAATCGTCTACAGGAGCACCATCTGAAATTATCATCATAATTTTCCTTTCTTCTTTTCTCTTTTTCAATCTATTAAAAGCCCACAATATTGCTTCTCCATCAATATTTTCTTTTAACAGTCCTTCCTTAAGCATGAGTCCCAAATTTTTCTTTGATTGTCTCCAATGTGTGTCAGCGCTTTTATAAATTATATGCCTCAAGTCATTAAGTCTTCCAGGGTTTTTTGGTTTATTATTTTTGTTCCATTCCTCTCTACTTTTTCCACCTTTCCAGTTTTTTGTTGTAAAACCTAATATTTCTACTTTTACTGAACATCTCTCTAAAGTTCTTGATAATATATCTGCACAAATTGCAGCTATAGTTATTGGTCTTCCTCGCATTGATCCTGAGTTATCAATTAATAAAGTTACAACTGTGTCCTTAAATTCTAAATCTTTTTCTTTTTTAAAAGATAATGAATTTTGTGGGTCAATAATAATCCTAGTTAATTTAGAGCTATCTAACAAACCTTCCTCTAAGTCGAATTCCCATGCCCTATTTTGTTTTGCAAGCAACTGTCTTTGCAGTTTATTTGCTAATTTAGTAATCAGATCTTGAAAGCTAGTAAGTTGTTGATCTAAAGTTTTTCTTAGTTTTGAAATTTCTTCATTTGTTTCAAGAGTTTCAGCTTTAGCTGTTTCGTCAAAATTATTTGTGTAAATATTATATTCTTTATCTCCAGTACTTGTATTCATTTTTTGAATAATTCTTTCAGTACTTTCTTTATCAGAATCTGTATCCACTAACTGTTCATTCATTACTGATTCACTAATATTATAGTCCCCATCAAGGTCATTTTGATCTTCTTCCTGTCTTTTTTCATTTTTATCTTGAGATTCATCTTGGTTACTTTCATTTTTATTTTCATTATTTAAGTTGTCATTATTTTTGTTTTCTTCATTTTTCTCATCATTTTCTGTGTCAAAAATTTCCATTTGTTCTAAAATTTCTGATAATTTTGAACCATAATTATTTTGATTTTCAATATTTTTATTTAAATAAGGCAGGTGTTTATCAAAAGATAAATTGAAATCTTTTTCCCAATAATCAAGGATTTTTTCCGATAAAGTGTTTAATTTAATTCCTAGAAAATTTTTAAGCATATACAGCTCAAAAGCTTCTACAATTGGTACATCTTCTTTTGATTTTAGTTGGTCTTTTCTCTTAAGATTAATTTTATTATAATAGTTTTCTTTTAAATTTTTTGAAATTCCCTTTAATATTTTTGTTCCAAGAATTTCATATCTTATTTTTTCGGATATATCATAAAGTGTCCTACAAGAGGAATTTTTAGGTAAATTTTTTTGGTAAATTTCTTTATTTGAAAACTTTCTTTTTAGAGCTTCCGAATCTGTTTCGGCTCTTAGCTTAGTATAGTCTTCTTTAGAACTAAGATTATCAAGCTCAAAAAAATTATAGTTTTTTGAACTAGAATTTTTATTTAATTCTTCCTGTAATTTAAAATCATTTGAAATAGCCTTAACCGTAGAGATTAGAGCTTGTTTGAATTTTTCTTTTAAATTGTCTTCTTTATTCATTCTTTCTGACTATTTATCAACGATTCTGGTAAATCTTCTCCAAAACATCTTTGATAATATTCAGCAATAGTATTTTTTTCGACTTCATCGCATTTATTTAAAAAAGTAACTCTAAATGCATACCCTGTATCCTTAAATATTTCAGAATTTTCTGCCCAATGAAGTACAGTTCTTGGACTCATAACAGTTGATATATCTCCACCCATAAATCCTTTTCTGGTTAAAGTTGCAACTTTTATCATATTTGAAACCTTCTCTTTGCCTTTAGAATTGTTTAAATTTTTATTTTTCCCTAAAATAATTTCCATCTCTTTTTCCATAGCTAAATAATTTAAAGTAGTAACGATGTTCCATCTGTCCATTTGTCCTTGATTTATTTGTTGAGTACCATGATACAACCCTGTTGTATCTCCAAGACCAACTGTATTTGAGGTTGCAAAAAGTCTAAAGTATTTATTTTGTTTAATTATTTTATTTTTATCTAATAAAGTAAAATTTCCTTCTGCTTCCAATACTCTTTGAATTACAAACATTACATCGGGTCTCCCAGCATCATATTCATCAAACACTAATGCAATTGGATTTTGTATTGACCAAGGCAATATTCCTTCTTTAAATTCAGTTATTTGTTTTCCATCTTTAATTACAATTGCATCTTTTCCAATAAGATCAATTCTACTTACATGACTATCTAAGTTAACTCTTATACAAGGCCAATTTAATCTTGCTGCAACTTGTTCTATATGTGTTGATTTTCCAGTTCCATGATACCCAGAAACTAGACATCTCTTGTTAAATGAAAATCCAGATAATATTGCTAGCGTCGTGTCTTTATCAAACTTATAATTTTTATCAATTTCTGGAACATATTCATTTTTTTTTGAAAATGCATGCACTTCCATTTCACTATCAAAACCAAAAGTTTGGTTAACTGAAATTTTTATATCTGGTTCAATATTTAAATTAGTAGTCAATTTTTGCTCTATATGTATTCTTTAGTTGTGTGTAAGCTAAAGTAATAATTTTTAGCTTATCTTCGTATTTTTTATTTCCAGCATTCATATCAGGGTGATATTTTTTGACAAGTTTTTTAAATTTTTTTTGTACACTTTCCCATTTCATTCCAATAGCAATTCCAAGAATACTAAACGCTTTTATGTCATTACTATTAAATTTAAATTTTTCCATGTGGTCAAAATGTCCATTGAATTTATGCTTTTTAAGATCATCTTTAAGAGCATTATTCCAAAGAATTTTAAAAAAATTATCTGCAGAATTAAAGCTTTGTGTTGGCTTGTGCCAAACTAAGTCGGATCGTAAAAATTCGTAAATTTGATTATCATTCATTCCTTCAAAGTAATTCCAATTTTTATTGAATTCTTTTATATGGTTTAAGCAAAGCATTCTGTATTTTTTGCTATTATCTTTCTCTACTGGAGCTTTATAAGAACCTTCTTCTAAACAGTTATTCCAATCACAAATATTTTTCATTATATATATTATTATAAATTATGAATATAAATCAACTA
>MDTE01148021.1_pt1 | contig 15728 bp, 14 predicted proteins | sample 811231 | NCBI WGS metagenome assembly MDTE01 (sample SAMN05326651, study PRJNA326480) | marine metagenome | isolation source: seawater | place: Indian Ocean: Red Sea | collected 2010
TAATCCTTCACCTATCTCTAACGACACGGTTTTTATGCGCCGTGCCTATCTAGACTTAATCGGTCTTTTACCAACCGAAACTGAAGCCCAAAGTTTTATTACAAAAGACGATTCAGATAAACGAACAAAATTAGTTAACAGACTATTGGACAAAAACGAATTCGCCGAATTTTGGGCACTGAAATGGTCTGACCTGCTACATGTTGAAACAAGGACTCTAGATCAGAAAGGGGTGCAGATTTTCCATGGCTGGATTCGAGACCATATTGCTAAAAACACCCCATTGGACAAGTTCGCCCAGGCAATTATCTCCGCCCGCGGAAGCACCTACAGCAATCCCCCTGCTAACTTTTACAGAGCAATTCGAAACCCACAAAAACTAGCCGAAGCCACAGCACAAGTATTCCTTGGGCGACGGCTACAGTGTGCTCAATGTCACAACCACCCATTTGATCGTTGGACACAAAATGACTATTACGATTGGGCAAGTAATTTCGCAAAAATCGATTACAAGATATTGAAAAACATACGCCGCGATGGTTTAGACAAACATGAGTTTAATGGTGAACAGGTAGTCTTCATGAAAACTAGCGGTAGCATAAGAAACCCGAAGACTGGAAAAGCGGCAAATGCACGCTTTTTATCTGCAACCAAGCCTGTCGCAAACAATAATGATCCCCTTCTTGAAATGGCAAAATGGATGACAGCACCAGATAATCCGTTCTTCGCCCGGGCACAGGTCAACCGAATTTGGTATCATCTTATGGGGCGTGGGCTTGTGAACCCAATCGATGACTTTCGACCAACCAACCCAGCCTCACACCCAAAACTACTAGATTTCCTTGCAAAGGAACTCGTCAATAATAATTACGATTTACGGCATATAATCAGACTAATAACCAACTCTTCAACTTATCAACTCTCCTCCCATCCAAACAACAGTAACACTAAAGACGAAAGCAATTATTCACGCACCATACCGCGCCGTCTAACAGCCGAGCAACTACTCGATACTCAAGCACAAGTCGTAGATGCGCACTTACCAATCAAGGATCATCCGCTCGGAACTCGTGTCGTTCAAATTGCAAATACAATAAAGGAAAAACGACGACGTAGTAGTGATGATATTGTGGATATCGTACTTGAGGCATTTGGAAAACCACAGCGTTTACTCAATTGCGAGTGTGAGCGTTCAGATGAAACAACACTTGCTCAGGCATTCCAAATGATCAGTGGGCCAGTCCTGAACGGTCTTTTAACAAGCAAGTCAAATCGACTTGAAAAACTGGCCGAAGCCGACCAACCAAACCAACAAATAGTGGAATCACTTTACTGGACTATCCTCTCACGACCGCCGTCATCAATTGAAATCGATGCAGGAATGAAACTCTTAAAGAATATCAAATCAACTGATACTAAGCGTAAACGACTCGAAGATATTGCCTGGGCTTTAATAAACTCGAAGGAATTTATTTTACGCCGATAATCCCATGAAACAAATACATCCACTAAATCGAAGGAGTGCGTTAAGTGTGGGTGGGTTAGGTCTTCTAGGCCTGAATATGCAAAAGCTTTTTGCCGCTGAGGAAGCAAAACGCAAAATCGCACCTAAAGCAAAATCGGTTATCTTCTTGTTTCAATGGGGAGGCCCTAGTCAACTAGACATGTTTGATATGAAGCCGGATGCACCTGACGGTATCCGTTCACCACACAAGTGGATCGACACCAATCTTTCTGGAGTTATAACAAACGAACACATGCCAGATGTAGCAAAGATCATGAATAAGGTGACACTGGTTCGGAGCGTTCACCATACTATGAAGAATCATAATGCTGCTGGTTACTATGCTTTATCTGGCAGCGCCCCACCTTTCGACGACCAAAGACTTCGTGATACGAAAGAAATGTATCCAGCGTATGGTTCAATGGTAGATTATTTAACACCAACAAAAGGCACTATGCCTTCGTTCGTCGCCTATCCTTATGTAATTCGTGACGGCTCAGCTCCCCCAGGCCAACATGCTAGTTTCTTGGGAAAAGCCCATGATCCATTCCTGTTTACTAATGACCCTAATTCTAAAAACTTCACTCTACCTGAGCTGAGTTTACCATCAAATATCGACCCTAAGCGATTAGCATCTCGACGAGAACTACAGCAACTAGTCGATCAGCAATCGCGCCTGCTTGACTATTCTGCCAGTGCAAAAGGACTAGATGCCTACTACGAACGAGCTTTAGGAATGCTAAGTTCAAAGAAACTACGGAATGCATTTGATCTGACACAGGAACCTCAAAAACTTCGAGATGCATATGGGCGTCACATTTACGGGCAAAGTATGTTGCTTTCCAGACGCCTAATCGAGGCAGGCTCCAAATTTATAAACGTATATTTTTCCGATAGCATTGGCGGGCAAAGTGTCACCTCTGGAGGCTGGGATACACACGGATTCAATGATACACGAATGTATCCAATCATTGAAAAACGACATCTCCCCATTACAAATCAAACGCTTCCCACCTTTCTCAATGACTTAGACGACCGAGGGCTACTTGACGAAACACTGGTAATATGGATGGGCGAATTTGGTCGCACTCCAAAAATCAACGGTAATATCAGTCGCGATCACTGGCCACAATGCTATACCATTTTACTAGCTGGTGGAGGAATCAAACGTGGTTATGTATATGGATCCTCCGATCGCACCGCATCCTACCCAGCGGAAAATCCTGTCCGCCCTGACGATATCGCAGCAACCATGTATTATTTACTAGGGATTGATCCACACACTGAAGTTATCGGGCCAGGAGATCGCCCACTTCCGATTACTACTGGCAAACCCATCTTGGATATAATTGGTTGATACTATGTTAACCCCTTAATTCGAACGAAATATTCTTGAGGATTATAGCCCTCAAACCAATAACGATTTCTCTAATCTCTCGACTGTCTCTAACGACAGGCCTTCCAGCAACTCAGAAACAGATTTACATTGTCCTGGAAGAATCAAATCTGGAGCAATTTCCTCAAGCGGTGAAAGTACAAACTGACGCTCAAACGCGCGGGGATGCGGCAACACCAACGACTCGGTATTACGACGTTCTGTACCAAAAGCAATTAAATCCAAGTCGATTATTCGTGGCTCATTGACCAAACCAGATCGTTCTCTACCAAGCTGCAACTCCAGTTCCAGCAATTCTTCCAGCAAAGACTCTGGTGTTAACCCTAGCTTGGGTTGCAAACCCATCACAGCATTGACGAATAAAGGAGAATCAGGCGGGCATTCTACCGGGTCAGTCCTCCAGAGTGATGAACCCAAAACTTGTTCAAGCGACCAATCAGCTATTTTAATAGCGGCCGAGCGAAGTGTTTCTTCGGCATTTCCTAGATTCGAGCCTAAGGCTACATAAGCCATTGGACACCCTACAATCACGCACTTTATTTGCCCTGTCCTTTCAGTCAAAGCAACTCGAATTCGATACAAATATTGACACGGGATTCATTCGGAATAGCGTCTTGGGAGTGAGTGTGCGTATTAAAATTTGCGGAATCACATCAATTGTAGATGCCATAGCAGCTATCGGGGCTGGAGCGGATGCACTTGGATTTATGTTTTACGAGAAAAGTCCACGTTTTCTTTCCAATGAAAAGGCGAAAGAAATTATCCGTGAATTACCCAGCCATGTGGCTAAAGTCGGTGTATTTGTCGATGCTAATGTCGATACAGTTAACCGCACTGTAGAGACTGCGGGCCTAGATACCCTCCAATTCCATGGGGTTGAATCTCCTGATTTCTGTGCAAAATTCCAGCAAAATACCATCAAGGCATTTAGAGTGAAAAATCATGAATCCCTTGAACAGTTATCAGACTATAATACCAAAGCTTTGTTGTTGGACAGCTATGTCAAAGGCATCCCAGGCGGCACCGGAGAAAAATTTAATTGGAACTTAGCAATTGAAGCCAAGCGCTTAGGGAAGCCAATTATTCTTGCTGGAGGATTAACGCCAGACAATGCAAGTGATGCAGTGAATCAGGTTGCACCATTTGGTTTAGACGTATCAAGTGGAGTTGAGTCTACTCCAGGAATTAAAGAAAAATCAAAAATGATAAGCCTTATTACCAATGCAAAGAGCTCATCTATTTCAGAAGGACTTTGGAACTGAACTACAATAGTAATTCAAAAAGGGAGATTTACTCAACTATGTGTCCAACCACGGTCTACAAGAATCTCTTGACCAGTCACAGCACGACTTACATCACTGGCAAGAAACAAAGCTACTTCCGCAACCTCCTCTGGTTGGTTTAAATCAGGAATACACTGTATCTTCTTTAGTTCTCGTTTAATGGATGGAGAAACATATTGTTTGAGTTGCCTATCAGTCATAATCCAGCCAGGTGAAATAATATTTACCCGAATACGCCGAGACCCAAGTTCTCGAGCCAGAGAACGAGTAAAGCCGATTGCCGCAGACTTGGTTGCCACATAGGCTGACATTTCTTCTGGTCCATTATGAAAAGTAATCGACGAAAAATTAATTACAGAGGCACCTTCAACCAAATGAGGTGATGCTTCACGGCAAGTCAAAAAATAGGCACGCAAATTACTGGCAAAAAGATCATCCCATTCTTTAACTGTCATTTTTTCTAGCGTAATACGCGGATCTCTAGCTGCATTATTAACTAAAACATGAATTTCCCCATGGAGTTTGGCTTCCCTAGCTATCCAGCGTTTAATCTCGATCTCACGCGAAAGATCAACCTTGGTAAAACTAACACGTTCACCCAAACACTTAACCAAACGCTTACCGCCAGCCTGATCTATATCACAAAAGGATATGATTGCCCCCTGTGCATGAAATGCTTCAACCATCGCTTGGCCAATGCCATTGGCCCCACCCGTGATCAACACTAAACGACCATTCAAATCTTCATAGCTCGCCATATCCAATTAAAGCGCCGAGGCAACTGAAGATTTCATTTTTTCAATGCCAATTTTGGCCGCTTCGAGCGGTGGCATAGCCCAATATTTCTTATTAAATAATTCAAGCGAAAGAACAGGTTTAGCTCCAACCTGCAAGAATCCCTCAACAATATCAGTAATTGGCGCAACACCATCACCTGGATATACACGATCACCATCACCAATTTTTTCACGAGTTGGATTAGCTGGATAATCATTCCAATGAAAAACCTGCAAAGCTTGCGGTCCAAGCATCTTGAGCGCGTTAAAATCCGATCCCCCTTTATAAGTGTGATATACATCACCAAGAAAACAGGCATTGGGATGACCTGCCTCAAGTGCAATATAGATCGCCGTACTAACTCGACCAATTGACTTATTTCCACCCCACATTTCAATTTGTGGTACGACACCAATTTCATCACCCACCTCAAGTAATTTACGATAACGTTCCGCAGCTGCCATCGGATCAACTGTGCCATTGGCTCCAGCAGGTGGAGCAGCAATGCGTTTAGCTCCAAGCTTGGCAAGTAAGTCCATGTCTCGCTTGGCATCCTCAAATCCTTTCTGACGTTGAACATCATCATCCACAATCCACCGGGCAAATCCGATCGCACTCTCAATAGTTAAACCATAATCATCAATACGATTACGCAGATCCTTCAATGAACCACCATTTTTCTTATAATTATTTAGCTTACCTAACCAAGGCTCAATACCAGAATAGCCAGCCTTTGCCGCAATATCCACTTCTTCCGTAACAGGCAAATTCTGTCCACGGATCGTACTTGTATTAAGACAGTACTTAAATGGATCCTTACCGTCACGCCTTACCATATTAACACTGGTTGTTCCACATCCAGCAAGCAGTCCTGCCGTTATAAAACCTGAGGTTTTAAAAAGATCCCGTCTATTCAATGAATTAGTAGTAGTTTTAATCATATTTACTAATAAAAATTATCGCACCAGGTGCGGAGCCTTATCGTCTCCATTAGGCATCCTGTTTAGTGTGTAACAAACTAATGGGTTAACAATGGCACTTCTATCCTCGGCTATTAAATTTTTAATATCCAGTTGGTAAACAAATCCCGGATTTACTTTATCAAGATATACTATAACCGTTTTATCGTTATAATGATGCTCAGATCCAACAACATTAACTACCTCAACTCCATTTTGAGGGGATCCATAAGCTTGATGGTACTTGTAATAATAACGCTTGAATTGAAATTGTTCTGAAACCGAAGTGGACTTTGCTAAGCTCTTAGTAAACGTAATCTTAAAACCATTTGGCAATAATTTCATTGAATGTACCTCTAGGGGAATTTTGTCTTTCCAAGTAATACGCTGCAACCCTTGGCCTCCAACCCAAGCGAGATGTGTCTGACCAACCCACAGGCTGCCATCCTTACCAAAAACAAATCGGTGATTACCCTTTTTTAAACCAGCATTATCATAAAATGGCATACAAGCACCTTGAATCTCTCCAGCAACCTTATCTAAAATTACACGGATAATTCGAGGTCGATTCATCTCTCCAACAAACAGTTGCCCAGTAAAAGGACCAAACTTTCCTTTAGTTGAATCTGGTATTGGCTGGGTTGGACTATTTGCGATCAAGCCTTGCGGAAACAAAACCGCTGCCCTGGTACGCTTTATATCAAACTCCTTTGCTGAAACCTTCAACGGATTTCGCCCCGATTGCCAGTTATCAGCCCAAGTAAGACTAGCCGGATGCCCGTAGAAACGGCCATTCTGCACATGAAACAGTTTACTCGTCCCGAGCCAGTCGCCTTGATTATCTGTTACAAAAAGTCGATCATTTAGATCAAATCCCAAGCCATTTGGTGAACGAAATCCAGGTGCAAACGGTGACATTTTCCCGTCCTTTGAAATTTTTAATACCCAACCACGATAAGGAGCAGCAGCATACATACGACCTGATAAACTCTTATAGCTTTTAGACCTAAACCCTTCACGATTAAGTCCGTAATGACGGAATTCTCCCCTCAACTCAGGCCGAATACTAGCCCCGTTCGACGCCAAGTTCATACCTATATAATAATTCCCTCCCGAATCTTTTGCCGGCCCAAAGGCAAATTCATGATAATTTCCAGTCATGCCAAAATCATCAAAGACTGTCTGGTAATGATCACCTTCGCCATTACCGTTAACATCAATAATTTTTGTCAATTCTGATCGTTGCATAATAACAACCTCTCGATCGGTAACAGCACTAATACCCAATGGCTCCTGCAAACCGTCCGCGAATAGTTTCCATTCATTCTTTTTAGGATTATATGTGTAGACTTCCCCACGATGAAAACAGGCAACCAGTCGACCATCTGGCATAAAGTCAAGACCTCCCACCTGTGAATCTAAGCCACTAGGCGTGGAAACATTATCAATTAAATAATAGTCACCTATGCCGGCTGCGCGCATTACTACAACCGAAAGAAAGGTTATAATCCCTAGAAAGTATTTTGCATTTCTCATCATGATTTACTGCATCAAACCAATAGACACTGTAAATGAAGCCGCCTCTTTTCCGCTCAATTTTAATACACCGTCCTTAAGGTTACCTGCACTATGCTTAAATACTACCTGACTTATTGTCCCTATTGGCAATGAGACCCATTGCTTATTATTTGGAATACGAAATAAACGCTGAATCCCAATTAAAGAATGCGAAGGTGTAATTAGTTCGTATATATCTACACCATTGACACGATAGTGAAACTCAGGTTGACCATTGATTTTTTTATAACCTAAAAACTTCGGTTTAGATTCGATATTACCAATCTGAATAGTCCCAACTAAATCTGATTCCCAATACTTTGTACCAAGCACTTTAGCCAGACCATTACCATTACCACGCCATACAGGCCAAGGGTCAACAAATGCCCCATACCACACATAGCGCAACCGACATTGTCCGGCATCCCAACAAAAATTTTGACCATGCTCAAGCGCAACTGCTATTGCCGCTGGCGATGCATCCGGCATAAATATTCTATACATCAATGGCCGTTTATCTCCCCAAGGATGGAACTGCTTTTGTTCTGAACCCCCTCGCCGAGCAAGTTCCGGAACATTCGTATCCTTCGACAAATCCGGCAATGGAATACCTACATACATCGCACCATACATAAGCAAACCATGCCCTGGAAAAGTACAAACATAGGGATAAATACCAGACACTTCTGGCGCTTTGAATTTCAACAAATAACTGGAATCTGGCTTTAATACTGGCGTAGAAAACAAGACCGCATCCAAATCTGGAACCCAGTTTTTAACGTCCCCTTCCGAACCAAGTTTTAATGCCGCATTTGCAACATCCAATCGCTGGCCCGGCTTAGTCACTACCAGATTGTGTGACATGTCATCGCTGTTAACCAATTTAATCTCGACGGACGCACTTGGATTCACTTCAAAACGGACCACATCATATTGCAGTCCAGAACGAGCATTAATTGTCAATCTTACCGAATCAGCACGGCCAAGCGTAAGAGCATATCCAAGAGTCAACAGGACTATAGCAGGATAATTACGATTTAATGAAAATATATTCAAAATAAGAATATCACCACTGTCGACAAAAGATAACCAAGCTTCTGCCGTTGTCGATTCCGTTTCACATCTAAAAGGATTTACGATTAATAGATCGAATTAAGATTACCATTTTCATCAAAATTCATTGGGGCTGCTTTCCCAATTGACACAGTTGTTGGATGAACTGCCGCTTCTGCCTCAAGAGAAGCAGAAACTTCAAATTTACTAAGATTCAAAGTATCACGAATCCGCACAATTCTAGCTTTGACTGGATCAGGGTCAGGCAATGTATCCAGCATAGCCTTTATAGCTTGAATGTCTGTATCAAAACACATCGGCAATTTAGCACACTGGACTGAACGTGCAGTAATAACATTTGTACGTAAAGCCTCAGCATCAATCTTATCAATCAACCGCTGTGTCGTTGCCTCTGCCATACCAATACCAATTGCATTACCATGGGTTTCAGGGGTTAAATCACGCACAAATATTCTCCAGATGAAGGGTTTGGCTTGAGAAATTTCAGGGATTAAGTGAAATCCATGTACCCCTCTCCCGATAACATTTGTATCCATTCCCGTCCCACTAATATTTTTCCCTATTTGGTCGACAATCAACAAATCGATCTCGTCAAAAGGCAGTTTTGGCATGAGTTGTTTTGCATTATTACAGAGCTCTTGTTCCTTGATTAATATCGAGCCAGCTGGAACGACTTCTAGTTCAGTCAATTGATGAACAGAATCCTCTACTAATCCTATTCCTCCAAGAATAGGAGCCTTGGCTAAAATGACCATGGCTAAATCAATTAGCCCCTTTTCATAGCCCATGGTTAAAGCATTAGCATGATAAGCTGAAGCACCAGCATGTTTCCCAAGCCCAACAACCAACATCTTGATGAGACCGCTACCTATACTCCCATCAAAATCGGTATGAGGTTTCACACGGTTAACAATCATTACCCCATCTGCATTAGATGCCTCCTGACTCCATAGCACATCTCGTCCACCATTAGATTTTCCGAGATTTATAACCTCCATAGATGAATGAATTGGCACCCCCATCGTCGTCTCAGTGACTCCATAACTAGCAAGCAACGCAACCTGCCCTTCTGGTGTAGCACCACCATGGCTACCCATCGCAGGTATAATAAATGGTTCGACATCAGCATTTATTAATTCTTGGATTACTAGTGAAACAACTTGAGCCAAATTAGAAATTCCACGACTACCTACTCCCACAGCCACTCGCATTCCTGGTTTAAGTTGAGATTGAATGGCTTGAAAGCCATCTTTTATGGCTGTCTCCACATTCAACGGCAAGCCAGTTTCGAATCTTCGCTCTACACTTGACATTAATGGAAAGGAATCACTCATAAAGAAACGATATCCAACGAGAGAGATTGGAGAATCGCGAGCTTTTTCTTGCTCCCCCTGCCCGACCAAGCGAAGCTACGTGTGATTCAAATCTATTCAAAAATGGAAAAAAAATATATAGATCGTCGAAATTTCCTCACCTCTGCAGCTGCCTTAGGAGTTGGATTGACTTCATTAAAGGCACGCGATTGGAGCGGTAATAACCCGACTCGTTATCCTGATCCAGACCTCATATCCCTTGACCCAAGATTCGACAAATACAAGCTAGGAAACACTCCTATACAACGACTTTATACAAATCCAAATACGCTATGGACTGAAGGTTGTGCATGGAATGGAGTCGGAAGATATCTTGTATTCAGTGACATTCCCAATGATTTACAGATGCGATGGATTGAAGATAACAACCGAGTAAGTCTTTTCCGAAAACCAAGTGGTAACAGCAATGGCAACACATTTGATTATCAAGGTCGGCAAATTTCCTGCCAACACAAACACCGTCGAGTAGTACGTTACGAATACGATGGAACAGTAACTGTGCTTGCAGCAAAATATAACGGTAAACCATTCAATGCTCCTAATGACGCAATCGTTCATAAAGGCGACAACTCAATATGGTTTACGGATCCTGGCTATGGCAGCATGTGGAATTACGAAGGAAATAAAGGACCTTTAGTTCTCAAAGAATCTATCTATCGCATTGACGCTAAATCTGGAAATATCACCAAGTTGGCTGATGACATTCATAAGCCTAATGGACTCTGCTTCTCACCAGATCTAAGTAAACTCTATGTATCTGATACCGGAGATGGAAAAAACATTAAGGTATGGGATATAGACGGCGAAAAGCTGAAAAATGGACGCGAATTTGCATCAATGAAACTAGAGAAATTTAATAAAGCCGGCAATGCAGACGGTATTCGCGCTGACGAAGATGGCAACATTTGGGCTAGCGCTGGATGGGTAGGTGATGGCTATGATGGTGTTCATACTTTTGCCCCAAATGGGGATCGTATTGGGCAAATTATTTTACCGGAAATATGCTCTAATGTATGTTTTGGGGGACGAAAACGTAATCGATTGTTCATGACGGCCAGCCAAAGTCTCTATGCAGTATACACAGACGCAATCGGTGCTCATATGACTTAGAGGCTCTAAGTGAAGAAATAAAAATCACCCTAGAACTCACTTTTCGCTTTTCTCACGAAAATTGAGAGGCATGATTCCCGCGCTTATGGAAGAGACCCTTGTCTTGTTGAAACCTGATTGCCTTGAATCCCGTAATTGCGGTGAGGTATTGAAGCGCTTTGAGGAAGCCGGCTTTAATGTGTTTGGCTTGAAAATGATTCGTCTTTCGGATGAAGTGTTGCGTGATCATTACGCTCACTTGGCCGACAAGCCATTCTTTCCTGAAATTCAAGGTTTTATGCAGTCATCACCCGTTATAGCCTTGGCGATGCGAGGTGAAAATGCCATTACCAGAGTAAGGGATATGGTCGGGCCTACCGACTCCACCGTCGCCGAGAAAGGCTCCATCCGAGGTGACTTCGGTCAAGATAAAATGCGTAATGTTGTACATGCATCCGACTCGGTCGAAAATGGTCAAACTGAACTTAAGAGATTCTTTTTAGATGATGAACTCTACCGATAATTGTACAAATAGTAGTGCCTACTAAATAATAAATAGGAATCATACGCATCAGACTGCGAAAGATGCATTCTCCTAAGGAAAGTTTAATCAGTTAGAAAGTAGTAACCTTGCCGACATAGCCTAGCCTGTGGCTAAATCAGGGCCATGGAATTGGACGAACGACTACACCACATCCGCAATTGCATGCATAAGGCATGTGAGCTCGCCGGACGAGATCCTTCAGGAGTTATGCTGTTGCCAGTTTCAAAAAACCATACTGCCGACTCTGTCCGCGAATTAACGTATCACAAATGCCGAGCCTTCGGTGAAAACCGCGTACAGGAAGCTAAGCTCAAAATCTCTGCCTGCCCAGGCAATCTCGAATGGCACCTAATTGGACATCTACAGTCCAACAAATGCCGAGATGCAGTTCGATTCTTCGATATGATCCAAAGCGTCGATAGAATGTCAATCGCTGAAGAAATAAACAAACATGCACACATCGCAGGAAAGGATATGCCCATATTAATCGAAGTTAATGTGGCCGGCGAAGCAAGCAAACATGGGTTTAGGCCAGAAGAATTAATCGAACAAATCAATGCTATAAACAGTTTACCACGCTTAGAAATTCACGGTTTGATGACTATTGCTCCTTGGACGCCTGATCCAGAAAAAATACGCCCAGTTTTTCGTAGGCTTCGAGAGATCAAGGAGGAATGCGAACAGATTCTCGAGGCTCCAATGCAACATCTCAGCATGGGTATGAGTGGTGACTTTGAAGTCGCCATTGAAGAGGGTGCAACTATTGTCCGTATTGGGACAGCTATCTTCGGACCACGGCCTAATACAAAGAAAAAAACAGATAAATAGTAGGCCATCTCGACATCGGCTTTAGGCTCGATTACTTTCTCCTTGATGTCGCTGGAAACCGCGCCACTTATCATAGCTAATCGCTCTTTTGCTTCCCGTCTTTTTCTCGGCACCGGCAAGTTTTCATCTAATGAATCCATGAGTGCCGCGCTCTCAGCTAGCGAGACAGAAATTGTAACTGTAGCCCTGCGTCGTGCAGATCTTAGCGGTAATAATGATCCCTTCGCAAATATTCTAGAACACATAGATCCAGAGAAATATCTAATCCTGCCAAATACTAGTGGCGCAATGAATGCCGAAGAAGCTGTCCGATTAGCTAAACTTGCTGCTGCCGCTGGACTCCCTAAATGGGTGAAGCTGGAAATTCATCCAGACCCTCGTTATTTACTGCCAGATCCTATTGAAACATTTGAAGCTACTAAGACTCTCGTTGCAGAAGGCTTCACTGTTCTACCATACATCAATGCCGACCCCGTTTTAGCCATGCGTCTACAGGAAGTAGGGGCTGCTACAGTCATGCCATTAGGTTCTCCTATTGGTTCTAACCGAGGAATTAAAACGCGTGATCAAATTAGGATTATAATTGAACAAGCTGAAGTCCCAGTAGTAGTTGATGCAGGGATTGGCTCGCCAAGTCATGCAGCTGAAGCTATGGAACTGGGAGCTGATGCTGTACTGGTCAACACAGCGATTGCCGTAGCAAATGATCCGACCCGTATGGGACTTGCTTTTAAAGCCGCTGTACAAGCAGGCCGAATGGCATATGAAATTGGCTTAAGTCAACAAATTGGGACTGCAAGTGCAACAAGTCCACTCACCGGTTTTCTCGACAAAGAAATCGCAAATTAAATTAATGGCTGAGAAAAAAGCATTATCAAAACAAAAAGCCCGCAACATCCTTAATACTGCATCAAAACAAGTTGTATTGGTTACAGGAGATGTGATGCTTGACCAATTTATATGGGGCGAAGTGGATCGTATTTCACCCGAAGCACCGGTACCCATTGTTGAGTTCAAGCGAGAAAGTTTTATGGCTGGAGGAGCAGCTAACGTTGCTAGAAATCTTACTTCCCTAAACTGTGCAGCACAAATGCACAGCGTGATCGGTCGAGATGAAACTGGAAAAAAACTAACTGTACTTCTTAAAAATGATTATGTGGACTGTCAGTCACTCATTAGCAGCACTACTCGTCAGACTAGTTGCAAAACAAGAATTATAGCTCAACGGCAACAAGTCGTAAGAATTGATCGCGAGACAAGAAGGGATCTGGCATCACAATTAACAAATCGCTTAATAAAATCTATAGAAAAAGATTTATCTAAATCAAAAGCAATTATTATAGGTGATTATGGCAAAGGCATTATCACGCAGGATTTTCTGAACAAGCTCAAGGAACTAGGAAAAAAACATCACACATGGCTTAGCCTTGACCCAAAACCCGTACACTCACTAGATCTAAGTGAACTTTCATTAATTACCCCAAACCGGAAAGAAGCTTTTGAATTAGCAGACATTGGAGATACAACACGGCACTCACAACCGTTGAAAGATAAGAATCTACTGCGTACAGCCAAAAAATTACTCGATAAACTTGGATTAAAAATTCTTTTAATCACTTTGGGTGAGCTAGGCATGCTAGTCTGCCAGCCTGGCAAAAAACCATTTCATATCCCTACCCTTGCACGTGAAGTATTTGATGTCTCTGGAGCTGGCGACACAGTCATCGCAACATTTACACTTGCCATTGCAAGTGGTGCAGATCCCATCGAAGCCGCAATGCTTGCTAACCATGCCGCTGGTGTAGTAGTCGGTAAACTTGGAACTGCAACAGTGACACCTAAGGAGCTCCTAGAGAGTTTTTAAATCGAATGACTGGAAAACCAGCAATTTTCCTGGATCGTGACGGTACAATTATCGTGGAAACTGGATATCTATACGAACCAGAAAAAGTCGAACTAATTCCTAATACCGGTGAAGCTTTGGAACGTTTTATCAATAATGGATTCGAATTATTCATAGTCACAAATCAAGCCGGTATTGGCCGTGGTTATTTTACTGAGGAACAAATGCATGCTACAAACAAACGTATGTGCGAAATGTTCGCCAAATTTGGAGTAAAATTCCGTGAAATATACTTTGCCCCAGAAGCACCCAATCAACCAAGCCGCAATCGCAAACCTTCTCCACAGATGATTCTTGATGCAAAGGACAACTTTGATATCAACCTAGAAGAAAGCTACATGGTAGGTGACAAAATATTGGATATAGAATGCGGTAATAACGCAGGAGTTAAGCTAAGCGTACTCGTTCGAACCGGATATGGCCAAAAACACGAATCTCAACTTACTCAAGCAAATCAACCTTTTATAGTAGTAAACACACTCAACGAATTTGCCGATATAGTCCTTGATCAAAAAAAATAACTTATCACAGATTTTCTTCAATCACATGCTTAACTTTGGCATACTACCCCGCAATGCATGACTTTAGTTTCAAACGCGGAAAGCTATACTGTGAAAATATTTCCGTAGAATCGCTAGTAAAGCAACACGGCTCCCCGCTTTTCATATATTCCCATGGCACGCTGACTCGCAATTTTGAGCAACTAGATAAATCACTTGCACCTCTAGATCATGTCGTATGCTTTGCCGCAAAAGCCAACTCAAATCTAGGAGTACTTCGAACATTATCAAATGCTGGCAGTGGATTTGATCTTGTAAGCGGCGGAGAGTTACAACGCGTTATCGCAGCAGGAGGGAATCCTTCAAAATGCATTTTTGCCGGCGTTGGAAAAACAGAGGAAGAAATTGAATTCGCCCTCAAGAAAGGCATTTACGCTTTTAATGCAGAAAGCGAGCCGGAACTTATCCGTATCAACAAAGTAGCTCATCGATTGAAAAAAAAAGCGCCTGTAGCAGTCCGAGTTAATCCAAATGTTGATGCAAAGACACATGCAAAAATTACAACTGGCACATACGAAAATAAATTTGGTATTGCCTATGAAGAGGTTGAAAATATTTACGAACGCGCCTCAAAGCTCAAAAACTTACACATTCGCGGGCTTCAAATGCATATAGGTTCGCAATTAACCGAAGTCGGCCCATTTGAAAAAGCAGTAAAAAAAGTTGTTCCTTTAGCCAAACGTTTAACCAAAAAATACGGGATAGAGTTTTTCAGTATAGGAGGAGGCCTTGGAATTGTTTACAATCCAGCGCTGGAAAGTGGTGAGGCAAAATGGTGGCGTTCCCCAAAGCGTAAGGGTCTATTGACTCCAGAAAAGTATGCAAAAAAATTGATTCCACTTCTTAAGCCACTTGGCTTAAAAATACTAATCGAACCTGGA